>Ga0208904_1000073_pt1 | contig 87608 bp, 94 predicted proteins | sample AntAceMetag02UKB_FD_184774 | JGI IMG/M metagenome (GOLD analysis project Ga0208904, IMG submission 184774) | Saline lake microbial communities from Ace Lake, Antarctica - Antarctic Ace Lake Metagenome 02UKB (SPAdes) (version 2) | ecosystem: Environmental > Aquatic > Non-marine Saline and...
AATTTGAAAAATTTTTAAAACAAATTTAAAAAAGTAAAAAAATATAAAAATTGGACGACTATGTAACTAATCAACTATGTAACCATGTAACTAAAAATTATGCCCAAGGAGCCAGAACACAAAAAAAATAAAGTTGATAAAAAAACTGATAAAAGCGATTCATCTCGTTCGCCTAAAGTTGATAAGATTAATTCTCAACAATCAGAAATAGATAACCCGTCTCGCTCTCAGCGATCCGAGGTTAGCAAGGAAACCAAAGATTTTTCCAAGTTATTAAAGGAGCGAGAGCAGGATGAAAAAATAGATAAAAGCATTAAGGAGATTTATGATAATGAACCTTCCTTAATTAAAGTCCGCAAAGACGGAAAAGAAAATAAAGAAAAAACAATTGAACGAAAACAAAAAAATCCAGGCAAACAGCTAGTGCTAATGTTTTTAATTTTACTTTTAGTAGTGGCTGGTATTTCTTGGGTTTTATTTTTTATATTTAATTCTGGTACCAGAATGAATAAGAGTGATATAGAATTTGAGTTTACAGGATTAGAAGAGGTGGTAGCTGGCGAAGAAATTATTTATGAAATAAAATATAAAAATTTGAGTGAATTTGATTTGAAAGATATTAGGGTAGATATAATTTATCCGGAAAATTTTATCTTCATCGATTCAGTACCTGAAGTAAGCGAAAGTAATCATACTTGGAAAATAGAAAATATTGACGCTAGCCGTAGTGGTCGTATTCAGATTAAAGGTAAAATTATAGATAAAATTGATGCTCAAGAATTATTTTTAGCCACTATGCGTTATCGTCCGGAAAATTTTAGTTCCACTTTTAGCAATGATGCTGAATTAACGACTAAAATAACCACAATCGGATTAAGTGCCATGATAGAATTTCCTTCCATCTTTAATGTGGATAATGATAGTGAAATTAAAATTAATTATACTAAAGAAAAAGAAAGTTTTTTTGATAATTTTCGCGTGTTAATTGAACATGGAGAAGAATTTATTTTAGAAGATAAAGATAGCGGTGGCGTTTGGGATATTGATACTTTAACTGAAAAACAAGAAAGCTTTTTAATTAAAGGAAAATATAATAAAAAACCAAGCGCAGAAGAAAAGATTATTATTAAACTTGCCAATCAAATTGAAGGAAAAAATAAAGAAGGAGAGCTAGAACAAAAATATTATACTTTTTATGAAGAAGAATTTGTTCCTCAAGTGGCTGAAGGCGCGCTTAATTTAACTTTGTCAGTCAATGGTTCGGTTAGTAATAAATCAATAGATATAGATGATAGTTTAAAATATGTAGTTCATTATAAAAATAATAGTGATGCTACTTTAAATAATATTATTATCATGGCAGTAATTAATTCAGAAGCAGTAAGTTGGAAAAATGTTAGCGACTCTAATCAAGGTGAGATTAATGATAATACTATTATTTGGACTAAAGAGGAAATTAGTGATTTAGCTAGTATTGCCCCAGATGAGGAGGATAGTTTTAGTTTTTCAATTCAATTAAAATCAGAAGAGCAAATTAAAAAATTAGCAGACGCTAAAAGACAGATTGTCACTTCTTTAGATTATAGTATTAATAGCGCGGTTAAGGCTGATGGAAATTATGCTACTCAAATTATTAATAAAATTAATAGTGATTTAAAATTTAATTCTGAATTACGCTATTTTGATCGTAATGGCTCAGCAGTGGGTGATGGTCCTTTACCGCCAAAAGTAGGAGAAAAGACCTCTTACCGTGTTTATTGGTCATTAAGTAATAGTTGGCATGATTTAGAAAGTATTGAAGCATCTACAATATTGCCAAATTATATTAGATGGGAAAATAGTCAGACCAGTAGTGTTGGTAATGTTGTTTATAATACTGATAGCAGAAAAGTAAGTTGGAAGATTGATGAATTAGATACAGCAGGAGAACCAGCTATGTTAGAATTTACCATTAGTTTAACTCCAGCGGAGGCTGATAAAAATAAGATTTTAACTGTTTTAAATAGCTCACAGACTCAAGCTAAAGATAAATCAACTAGCGGAATTATTACTACTAGTTCTAAAGCTAAAACTACTAATTTAGATGATGATGAGGTAGGTAAGGGGTATGGAAAAGTGGAGTAATTAGATTAGTTAGATACATTAAATTAGTTATTAGTTTAGGTCAATTCAAATTTTATATAACTTAATTAAAAAACTCTATGTTTAAAAAAACAATCTTATTTATTGTAGTTTTTGGTTTGGCTTTTGGCGGTTTTATGCCGTTGAATGTTCAAGCAGAAGAGTTAGAAATTTCTCTCGGTACTGCTAATTTTACTTCTGATACATCAGCCGGTATTTATTGGGATACTAATAATGTGCCAGCAGAATGTATGCTGGCTTATAGCACAAATTTTGATACCAGCAACGGCACATCCGTGTTAGGTGAAATTATTCAAACCCCCACATCAAGTAATAATAATCGGTACCATTACTATAAAGCAGTAAGCGGGTTAGAAGAAAATACAGATTATTATTTTAGAGTTTTGTGTACAACTATAGCAACTGAGGAGTCCACAGAAAGTTCTATTAAAATATTGGCTATTTCAAAGCCAGATTTACAGGTTATAGATTTTAATTTTTATCAACATTATCAAGATTCAAATGGCGTTTGGAACGACAAAGGAATTAGCAGTTTTAATCCGAACGAAGAAATATTTTTAGCTCCAGTAGTTAAGAATGAAGGCGTGGCAACCGCAAAAGCACCATTCTCTATTAAGATTTATATTAATGATGTATTTAAACAAGAATTCAAATCAAGTTCTGACATTACCATGGGATCAAATAGAGAAATAAATAACATTATTACTCCACAAAATAGAACATCTTCACAATATTCATCAAGATATTTTTATCACACTTTTACTCAGTCAGGCACTTATAGAATTAAAGCGGTTGTTGATACTGGATGGGAAGTAAATGAAACTAATGAGGCTAATAATATGTTCACTCAGACGATTACAATCGGAGGGAGTGGCGAGCCGGATTTAGTTATTAAAGAAAGTAGCTTAAAAACATATATAGAAAATGGTATTGTTTGGGCTGACTTAGAAACTGAAGATCAAAATCAAGTGAATTCAGATATTAACACTTGGCTTTTAAAAGCTTCATACGGATCAAAAACCGAGCAATACGCCGGATCAAAATTATCCACTTATATTAAGAAGCATAAAATTAATTTAGGAGGTGTTGGAGTTAAAGCAGATGGAGTTGCGCGTAGTATAACGTTTACTATTGACCCACAAAATATTATAAATGAATCTAATGAAAGTAATAATACTTATACAAAAACAATTATCATTGGAGAAAATGAGAAGCCAGAATTATCTATTTTAGGAATTGAAGAAATACCAGCTAGTATGGGCAAGCAAGGCATCAGGGTTAATTATGTGAATGTTGGGCCAGGCAATGCTAAAGAAGGATTTAAAATAAGTTTAACAGACAATAGTGGAAAATTATCAAATAATGGTGATGCTACTATTTATAAAATAGTGCAATTAGGAGCGGAAATGAACTCTGGCGAAAGACGTTTTATTGATTTTGAATTAAATCCAGGAACATATAGTGTGTTAGTTGTAATTGATGGAGATAGAATTATTAGCGAGGGAGATGAAGGCAATAATACATCAACTAAAACAATTACAGTTGGTTCTGCTGATGTAGTATGTCCTAGTAAATCTAATCCGGTTTGTGGAATGAATGGTAAAACATATTCCAATGAATGTGTAGCCACAAGACAAAATAATGTTGAAGTTCAACATGAAGGAGCATGTAAAGGAAAAACACCACCATCAACCCACGCACGCTATTCTGAAAATAAAGCTGATTTACTAATCCTAAAACTAGAGCGTACTATTTCACAATTAGAAAATAAAATAGTGGAAATGGAGAAAAATTTTGTAAAAAAAATAGACAGAGCTTTATCTAGCCGTTTAAAAGGCCAAATATTATTACAGGTAGAAAACAACGGCGAGGCCTGGTATGTAGACCCAGAGTCAGAAAATAAATTCTATATGAAAGATGGACAAGCCTCATATGACATTATGCGTAGTTTAGGCTTAGGAATAACTAACGCTGATTTAGAAACTATTCCGATTGGCATTCAGGATAAAATTTATACTCTGCAAGATACTGACGGCGATGGCATTCCAGACAATTTAGAAGTGGCCCTAGGCACTGATCCTAACAATGCAGACACAGACGGCGATGGCCATGATGATAAAATAGAAGTATTAAATGGCTATCGACCAGATAAAGCAGGGAAATTTAATTATAACCGGAGTTTAATTAATAGACTGCAGGGAAGAATTGCTCTACAAGTGGAATCCCACGGCGAGGCTTGGTATATTAATCCGTCTGACAACAAGCGTTATTATTTAGGTGACGGCAATACTGCTTATAACGTGATGAGATTCTTAAGCCTAGGAATTAAAAACGACGATTTGCGCAAAATTCAGGTGGGGGAGTTTGAGGAATAAATAAAATATTTAAAAAAAGGGCGAGATTAAATTCTTGTCCTTTTTTTGTTGTCAATAAAAAATTATGGTATAGTATAATTAGTTAAATTAGTAAGGCTAGTTATTAGTTAACTAATTTAACTATTCTAACTAATTTAACTATTCTAACTAATTTAACTATTCTAACTAATCTTTTATGCCAACTAAAGACACCTCTTTAAAAAAGGAGAAAAATTTTTTAATCAAATTTTGTGACACTATTATTACTGCTAGTATTTTTTTAGTAATATTTTTAGTTCCATTATTTTTTACCGGTCTAGTGTCGCAAGGAATTATTTTTGAAAAGATGATTCTTTTTTATTTATTAATATTAATTGGACTTGTAGCTTGGATTACTAAAGGAGTTGTTCAAGGAAGATTAAATATTATTCGTACGCCTTTAGATTTACCAATTTTAGGATTAGGAGTAATTTTATTAATTTCTTCTTTATTTTCAGTTAATAAAGGGGCAAGTTTTTTTGGAACATTTGGTTATACTACTAAAAGTTTTTTAGCTTTCATTGCTTATATAACATTTTTTTATTTAGTAGTTAATAATATAAATCCGCGTCGAATCAAGATTTTTTTGATGGCTTTAACAGCTAATATTTTTATAACAGTAATTTATGCAATTTTACAGATCTCAGGAATATTTATTTTACCTTTTGCAGCTACTAAAATAGCCTCTTTTAATCCGATCGGATCATCATCATCTTTAGGAATTTATATTGCTAGCATTTTACCTATTTTAGCAGTAATTATTCCAGCCTTTACTAGTAAGGATAGTTTAAAAACAAAAAAAATAATTTTATCAGTCTTTAGAATAATTATCATTTTGCTTGCCTTAACAGCATTATTTACATTATTTTTATTAAATAATTTTATTTATTGGCCAGTAGTAATACTAGGCATGGTGATATTGTTAATGTTTGCGTTGGCAAAAGTGATAAAGTTTAGTAGTGCTGATATGATAATACCAATACTTTCATTTGTTTTTTTAATTATTTTTTTAGTAGGTGGAAATTTTAATTTAATCAATACTAAATTACCAGCAGAAGTTAGTTTATCTAAAAATTTATCATGGAACATTGCTAAAGAGAGTTTAAAGCACGATACTTTATTTGGTAGTGGATTAGCGACTTTTAATTATTCTTTTGCTAAATATCGTGGAACAGAATTTAATGAAAGTTCTTTATGGACAGTTCGTTTTGATACTGCCAGTGGATCTTTTTTTGAAATATTAGCATCAGTTGGTGTACTGGGATTTTTAGGATTTTTAATAATAGCTTTAATATTTATTAGTGTTTCTTTTATTGCTTTAACTAAATCTGTTAATAATAATATTAAAATAATATTATTAGGTCTTTTTGCGTCATTAATAATATTGATTTTAAATATGGCTACTCAAGCAACCTCTGGTTCTATTATTTTGTTAATAGTCATTTTTGGTTCTTTTGCTATGGCCTTAATAATTTCTGATTATCCAGAAAAATTTAAAGAAGTAATATTGTCTTTTCAGGCTTCCCCGAAATATGCCTTAGCTTTGGCTGCTATCTTTTTATTTGTTAGTGCTGGTGTAGTAGTATTAGTTACTACTGGGTTTAAAGTTTATTTAGCTGATTATTATGTTAATAAAGTAAATATCAGAGAAAATATAGATGAGGCAATTCAAGATGTTAATAGAGCTATTAATACTTTTGATAAAAATGATAAATATTATTTAACTCTTTCCCGTCTTTATGTACAAAGAGCTAATCAAGAAGCTAATAAAGGATCTAATGCAGACATTCAATTAGTTCAAAGTTCAATTAGTTCCGCTATCAATATAGGTAAAAGTGCTATTGAGCTTTCCCCAAATAGTGTTGTTAATAATGAATCATTAGCAACTATTTATGAAAGTGCAGCTAATTTTGGAATTAGTGGTTCGTTAGAATGGGCAGAGAAATATTATAACGAGGTAATTGAATTAGAACCAGACAATCCTAATACTTATATTCGTTTAGCTTTAATTAAAGTAGCTCAGGCAAATGGTGAGCAAGAAAAAGAAGAAAAAAAATATTTTTATGAAGAAGCAGTAAAATATTATGAACAGGCAATCAGTAAAAAATCCAATTTACCAACTGGCTATTATGGTATTGCTATAGTGCAAGAACAATTAGGTGATTTTGACCAGGCAGTTAAAAATTTAGGTCAAGCAGTTAGTCTAGCTGGGGATAATCTAGATTATCGATTTGAATTAGGCAGAATGTATTTTAATAAGGGTGCAGGTAATTTAAAGCAAGAACAAACTAGTGAAATTACTAGCAATGAAGAAGATAGGGAAGTTATTGAAGAAGGTGAATTAAGTGTAGATGTTAAACAATCTGCTAAAAAAATGGTAAAGAGTGAAGATTTAGCTTTAGCGGAAGCTATCTTTAAGAGCGTAGTAGAGATTAGTCCTAAGCACGCTAACGCTATTTATAGTCTGGGTTTGATTTATGAGACAATTGGCGAGAAAGAACAGGCTCGTGAGCAATACCGTAAATTATTAGACATTGTTCCTGAACAAGCAACTAAAGATATAATTTTGCAAAAGTTGGGGGGTTTATAAACATTTAGCGAATTTTATATACCCTTGACACATTTTTTAATAAAATATATAATAAGTTTGCATTAATATTAGTTATTCACAGTAATAAATACAGTAAAATTAACTTTTTACAAGAAATTCTTCCCCTATTAAGAGGAAAGAATTTTTTAAGTTATCAGAATATTAATGGGTAAATACAAAAAAAAGCCAGAACAACAGGAATCTGTCGTTAATGCTAAAGATTTTATAGAAGCACAAGGAGAGGTCTTAGAATTAAAACCAGGTGCAACTTTTGTTGTCCGTTTAGAAAACGGGCATGAAATTTTGTGTCATCTTTCAGGAAAAATGAGAATGTATAGGATTAAGATTTTACCTGGAGACAAAGTAAAGATAGAAATGAGTCCATACGATTTAAATAAAGGAAGAATTACTTATAGAATGTAAATTAAAATATTATGCTAATCTGCAAATAATATGCGAATCTGCTAATTGCGAATAGATATTTGTAGTATTAGTGATTAGTGGATTGGTATTTAATTAGTATATTAGTATCACATTAATAATATTATTATGAAAGTACGTGCATCTGCCAAACCAATTTGTAAAGACTGCAAAGTAATCCGTCGTAAAAAACGGGTGCATGTTATATGTAAAAATCCGCGTCACAAACAACGACAAGGATAATATGAGTCAAAAGCTAAAAGTTAGAAAGTCAAAAGTATTTAATTAAAACACTTTGGACTTTGGACTTTGGACTTTGGACTTTAAGACTTAACTTATGGCAGTAAGAATATCAGGCGTAACAATTCCAAATGAAAAAAGAGTTGAAATTTCTTTAACTTATATTTTTGGTATTGGACTAACAACTTCAAATAAAGTTTTAGTTAAAGCTCAGATTGATAAAAATATTAGAGTAAAGGATTTAAGTGAAGAAGATGCTAATAAATTAAGAACTATTATTGAAAAAGAATATAAAATAGAAGGTGATTTACGCCGTGAGGTAATGGGGAATATTAAACGATTAAAAGAGATTGGTTCTTATCGTGGCTTACGACATTCTAAAGGTTTACCAGTTCGTGGTCAAAGAACAAAAACAAACTCTAGATCTGTCCGTGGTAATAAAAAAGGTATGGCCACTAGCGGTAAGAAACCAACAGCACAAAAAACATAGATTTAGTCCTTAGTCAAAAGTCAGAAAGTCAAAAGTAGACACTTAATTAAAGACTTTCGACTTTGTACTTTTAGACTTTTAACTACAAAATATGTCAGAAGAAAATAAAAAAGAAATAAAAACAGAACCTTCTAAAACAGAAGAAGATATTGTTGTTAATGACAAGAAAATTGAAGATATTCAACTTGAAGGAGTTAATGAAGATAAAAAAGAGAAAAAAACCAAAGTATCTAAAACAAAAGGCAAAAAGAAAAGAAAAGAAAAAAAGCATGTCTCTTCAGGTAGGGCTTATATTAAAGCTAGTTATAATAATACTTTAGTAACTTTAACTGATCAGGATGGTAATGCTTTATCATGGGGAAGTGCTGGTGCTAATGGATTTAGAGGAGCTAAAAAAGCAACTCCTTATGCTGCACAAATCATTGTTAAAAACGCAGTCGACAAAGCAAAAGTTCATGGCTTAAAAGAAGTAGTAGTATTTGTTAAAGGAGTAGGAACTGGTAGAGAGTCAGCAGTTAGAGCTTTAAATGCTAATGGTTTAGAAATTTTATCAATTAAAGATACTACGCCAATACCTCATAATGGTTGTCGGCCTAAAAAACCTAGAAGAGTATAATTACTCCTACCAATTACTAATCAATACCAATATACTAATACCACTTAAAAGTTTTATAGAAATACAAGCTATTATTTCCTAAAATAGATTAATAGAACATTGGTATATTAGTATTGATTAGTAATTAGTAGGATAAAAAGATTAAAAAATAGGAAAATATTATTATTAAATAAACTTTCATCAATAAACAAAATATTAATATATGAAGAGATATTCACATAAAATGTGTCGTCGTCACGGGGTTAAACTCTGCCAATCAGAGAAGTGCCCGGTTACGCGTCGAAATTATCCCCCAGGAATTCACGGACCAAAAGGCAGAGGAAGATTGACTGAATATGCAATGCAATTAGCAGAAAAGCAAAAAGCTAAGGTAATTTATAATATTACTGAAAAACAATTCCGTTTAACTTTTAATAAAGCATCTAAGTTAACTGGTAATGCCGGACTTAATTTATTGTTGTTATTGGAGAAAAGGTTAGATAATGTTGTTTATCGTTTAGGATTAGCTGAGACTCGTCCTCAAGCACGTCAATTAGTAAATCATGGTCATTTTTTAATTAATGATAAGAAAGTAAATATTCCTTCTTATATTGCTAAAACTGGTGACATTGTTACTTTGCAAAAGAATAAAGAAGGCAAGAAGTTTTTTAAGACAGTGGGTCAGAAAATAAAATCTGACAGAGTGCCAGGCTGGATGCATTTAGATCCTGCTAAGTTAACTGGCAAAGTTTTACATAACCCTAAAAAGGAGGAGGTAGAACAAAATATTGACACTCAAGCAATCGTTGAGTATTATTCACGTCGATAATTTATTTTATAAACATAATTTTATGGCTAACATTGTTTTGCCTAAAAAGGTAAATTTTATTTCAGGAGAAGATAATAGCGGGCAGATAGTAATTGAACCCTGCTATCCTGGATATGGCACCACTCTTGGTAATGCATTCAGAAGGGTGCTTTTATCATCTTTAACTGGTGCAGCAGTAGTAGGGGTTAAATTTAAAAATGCTAGTCATGAGTTTACGACTATTGATAATGTAAAAGAGGATGTTTTGGAAATAATTTTAAATTTAAAAAATTTACGAATGAAAATTCATTCAGATGATGAAGAAGTAATTAAATTAGAATTAAAGTCTACTGGTGAAAAGAAGGTAACTGCTAAAGAAATTACTAAGAATAGTAATGTAGAAATAATGAATCCAGAACTTCACATTGCTGAAGTAACTGATAAAAAAGGTGAATTAGACATGGAAATTTGTATCGCTAAGGGAACTGGCTATACTTCAATTGAAAGTCGAGAAGAAAGTATTGAAAAAGAAGTTGGATATATTGATGTTGATTCAATTTTTAGTCCAATTAAATTAGTAAAAGTTGAAATTGAAGATGTTCGTGTTAGTAAGATGACTAATTGGGAAAAATTAATTATTGATATTAAGACTGATGGATCAATTGACTTTAAAGAAGCTTTTAAACAATCAGCTGAAATTTTAGAAAATCAACTTTCATTTTTATTAGAACAAACTAAAGAAAAGAAGAAAGAAGCTAAAGAAACTAAAGAAAAAGAAGTTAAAGTTGAAAAAGTTGAAGAAGAAGACAAAGAAGACAAAGAAGAGAAAATAAAAGAGGAAAAATAAATAAAAATTTATGCGACATAGAAAGAAAACAAAAATTTTAGATAGAAAAAAACAGCCCAGAGAATTGATGTTAAGAAATTTAGCATCAAGCGTTATTATGTATGAAAAAGTTAAAACCACGGAAGCTAAAGCTAAAGTCGCTAGATCATTAGTTGATAAATTAATTACCATTAGTAAAAAAGGTGATTTGACCGCTAGAAGACAGTTGATTGCTAAGTTACCACAAAAAATGGCAATTAAAAAATTAATGGATGTATTAGGAACAAAATATAAAGATCGTAAAGGTGGTTATACTAGAATTATTAAATTAGGCACTCGCCAAGGTGATGGAGCTGAGATGGTGCAATTAGAATTAGTGTAGAAAGGCCTTTGATTTAGATTTAAATCATTTGCAATCCATTAATCCAAATACTTCACACGGATTAAAATGGAGGTACAATAATCCGAATGCCCCAAATAATTTTAATAAAGTTTTTTAGAATTATTTGGAGCATTCGTATTCATCTGAGTAGATTTAAGTCCGTACAGCGAATTCGAATTAATGGTTTGACGTAAAGTTAAACCCGTATAAATAAAGTTGAACTATGAATAAAGTAGAAAGAAAATTACATACTATTGATGCAACTGAAAAAGCAATTGGTCGAATAGCCACTGAAATTGCTAATCTTTTACGTGGTAAGCATAAGCCAGAATATGAAGCGCATTTAGATATGGGTGATAGTGTAGAAGTAGTTAATATTAAAAAAGCTAAATTTACTGGTACCAAGTTTAATCAAAAAATGTATTATCATCATTCAGGTTATCCAGGTGGATTAAAAGAAACTAAAATAAAAGATTTATTTGCTAAAAAACCTAGTGAAGTTTTAAAAAAGGCAGTTTGGAACATGATGCCAAAAAATAAACTGCGTAACGAAATGATAAAAAGACTAACTATAAAATAAATGTTATACTAATCCACTAATAAAATGCTAATCCACTAATCGCTAATGCTACAAATAAGTTATTCGCAATTAGTAGATTCGCATATTATTTGCAGATTAGCATCACAACTATGACAGAAGAAAAAAAACAAAATTTTTCCGGAAAATACATTGCTGTTTTAGGTAAACGAAAAACTGCCACAGCTCAAGTTAGATTATATAAAAATGGCAAAGGAGCTATGATTATTAATGATAAAAAAGCTACTGAATATTTTCCTACTGAAAATGAACAAATTATTATTACCAAACCTTTGAAAATAGCTGGTATTGAAAAAAGCGTTGATTTTTCTATTCTAGTTAAAGGCGGTGGTAAACAAGGGCAAGCAGAGGCAGTTCGTCATGGTATTTCCCGTGCATTGCTAGCTATGGATAAAGACTTGCGCCCAACTTTAAAGGCAGAAAAACTTTTAACTCGTGATTCTCGTAAAAAAGAACGTAAGAAGCCAGGATTGAAAAAAGCTCGTCGAGCACCGCAATGGTCAAAACGTTAATATTTCTACATAATAAAAAAGCCATCCATAATTTGGGTGGTTTTTTGTTGTTTGACAGAACGTGTTGAAATGTTAGAATTTAAGGTGAAATTAATTCTATTTTTTATTTATGATAGTTTTTATAGATGATTCTGGCGATCCGGGATTCAAATTAACTAAAGGTTCAACTAGTCATTTTATTATAGCAATGGCGATTTTTGATGATGAGTTAGAAGCCGAAAAAACGGCAGTTGCAATTAAAGAGTTAAAAAGAAAATTAAAATTTAGAGAGAAAACAGAGTTTAGATTTTTTAAAACCTGCAAAGATTATAGAATTGAATTTTTAAGGGTAATTAATAAGTTTAATTTTCGCGTTAGGTGTTTAGTAGTTGATAAATCAATTATTCATAGTAATGAATTACGCAATAATAAAAATTCTTTTTACGCTTATTTTATTAAAGAAGTTTTGAAGCATAATAATACTACTATATTAGATGCAAAGATAAGAATGGATGGTAGTGGAGATAGGATCTTTAGAAAAAATTTTCTTACCTATCTTAGGCGAGAACTTAATTCCAACGAAAAAAAGATAATGCGTAATTGTAAAATGGTTGATTCAAAAGGTAATGTTTTAGTGCAAATGGCTGACATGGTTGCTGGCAGTATTAATCGCGCAGAAAATAAAAACAAGAAAGATGGTAAAGTTTATAAAAATATTATTAAAAGCCATATTGAGGATGAATGGCATTTTCAATAACAAAAAAAAGTCCTAAAAGGACTTTTTCAACCACGTTCCTATACTGGGTGTCCCAGTCACGCCACCGTCCGGTGACAGTTCGGAATACAGGTTTTTGTATTTTTATTGTAGCATATTTTAGTAAGATGTCAACAGTTTATTGCCAGTTTATCCACAAATAAGAAAATCGCCTATTAGCTAGCGGTTTCTTAATTGACGCTCTTTATTTTTGGGCGTATTCTGAAATTAGAAGAATAATTAATTTACTAAAATAAACTCTATGAAAAAATATAAAATTTTATTATTATTAATCATCGTAACCGTTCTTACAATTGGCGCTGGTTGCAAACAAGTAGAAGAATCCACCCAAGCTGACCCCAGTGATGAACACGGGGCAAGTAGCGGGGCGGACAAGGTAGAAGAAACAGCGGTAGTTGATGAAGCAGTGGTTGATGAAGAAGAAGTAGAAGAGGAAAAAAAGACAGAAGAAAAAGAATCCGCCCAAGCTGATAGCAGGGCGGACAAGATTAGCGCTGAAATGAAAGCTATTATGGATGAAATTTCTTATGCTTATAGTGGGGAGATGAAGGACGTGACTGGTCAGAAGGCTATTCGCGGAATTGCTACTACTGACAAATCTAGCGGACAGGCTCAGGCTGATTATATCAATGACAAGTATATGCTTATTGCTGAGTTTGAAAATTTACCAACTCCACAGGCAGATGATTTTTATGAAGGATGGGTAGTTAGAGCAGAGCCGTTTGATTTTATCAGCACTGGCCGTTTAACTCTTGAAAACGATAAATATATTAACAGATTTGTGTCAGAAGAAAACTGGCTCGACCATTCTTTGTATGTATTAACCTTAGAGCCAGGCGATGATAATGATCCTGCTCCGGCTACTCATATATTTGAAGGGGAATTGGAAGAATAAAATGTGGCATATTTATATTCTACAATGTAGAGGTAAAACTTTTTATACTGGAATTACCACTGATTTAAATAGACGAGTGGAAGAGCATAATACTTCCACTTTAGGCGCAAAATATACTAGAGGTCGGCGTCCAGTAAAATTAGTATATTCAAGTTCTAGTAAAGACAGATCAAAGGCCTTGAAGGAAGAATTTAGAATAAAGCAATTATCTAGAGATGAAAAAATTAAATTAATAAAAAAATAAAGGAATCCGTGGTTGGATTCCTTTTCGTTAGGAGCGAATTTAATTTAAGTTACGATTGTCGGATTTTCTTCAATTAATACAACCTTAGCACTAGCTGTGAATTTTGTTAGGTCTCCTTTTCTTCTCCATTGGTTTGAAATCCCGCCAATTTTTTCAACCTCATGAGCATATTTTCCGTCTTTTTGCCAAAATGTATTTGGAGTGGGCTTGTCTTCTTGGATAGCTCTTTGAAAAATGCATTTGTTTGGCAATTGACGGAATTTTTTTGGCTGGTGGGCACCACATTTACTTGGTATGTGATGGTTGCCCTTAGTTTGTCTTCTTCCATCCTTGAATTTTTTCATTCACCCTCCTCCAAAATTGTCGGATTTTCATCCACCAATTCAACCAGGGTATTTCTAAGGAAACCTTCAAAAGGTCCTTTTATCTCCCAGGTTAAATCATCAGTAGACTTTTCAACTTCACAAGCCCCATAATCATTTTTCAGAAATTTCAGAGAAGATTTTTTTGTCTCTTGAACGTCAGCCATTTTGAAAATGACTCCATTCTCAAGTGTCCCAAATCTGTTTTTTCGCATTTTTAATTCTCCCCTCAACCATTAGAATATTGATATAATACAGAATTTATTTGTTCTTGTCAATAAGGCTTTATTTTTTATCAGAAAAATGTATAATAAAACCAGTATGAAAGTAGTAAATATTGCAAAAAACACCAGTTATTTCACCCTGGCCTTGATTCTACAAAAGGTCATTTCTTTTAGTTATTTCATAATTATTGCTCGAGCAATTGGGCCTGAGAATTTGGGTAAATACTATTTTGCTATATCTTTTACCACTATCTTTGCCATTTTCATAGATATTGGCATGGTACATGTTTTAATCAGGGAAACCGCTAAAGCAAAGAGTAATGCGGAGAAATATTTTCGTAATGTTGTGGGCTTGAAAGTAATTTTGGCAGTTTTGTCGCTACTGACTGTATTTATTTTAATTAATTTAATGGGCTATCCAGAATTGAGTAGAGATTTGGTGTATTTATCATCCATTGCTATGATTTTAGATTCATTTACTTTAACATTTTTTGGTTTAAGTAGGGGATTTCATAATTTAAAATTTGAAAGTGTGGCAGTGGTAATTTACCAATTTATAATTTTAGCGCTGGGTACTTTATTTTTAAATCTAGGTTATAGCTTGCGATGGTTAATGGGAGTTTTGGTTTTTGCTAGTTTTACTAATTTTTTATATGCCAGTAGTATAGTAAGATGGAAATGGAAAATTAAAATTTGGCCACGCTTTAATTTTGAATTTAATCGCCAGATTATTATGATGGCTATGCCGTTTGCTTTGTTTGGAATTTTTCAAAGATTTTATACATACTTTGATAGTATTTTACTTTCACTCTTGGCTGGTGATATGTATGTCGGACTTTACAGTGTGGCTTTTAAAATAGTATTTGCTTTACAATTTTTACCTTTAGCTTTTGTGGCTTCTTTATATCCTGCTATGAGCGCTTATTATGTTAAAGATAAAAAACAGTTGGCCTCTAGCTTTGAACGAGCAATGAATTATTTAACTATGGTTTCCTTGCCAATTTCTTTTGGCATTATTGTACTAGCAGATCAAATTATTTTAATTTTTAATCAAGGCTATTTAGGATCAATTTTGCCATTGCAAATTATTATTGCTAGTTTATTTTTCATCTTTGCCACTTATCCGGTTGGTTCATTATTGAATGCTTGTGATAGACAAAAAATAAATACGATTAATATGTCGATAGTTTTAGTAGCTAGTATTGTTTTAAATTTAATTTTAATTCCTCGTTTTCAAGCAGTGGGCGCTAGCATCACAGTAGTAGCAACTAATGCTTTGTTATTAATTCTTGGTTTTGTTTGGGTACCACGTATTACTGAGATTAATTATATAAAAATTTTTAAAGTTTTAGGTCAATCATTAGCGTCGGTTTTTTTAATGGCCTTTGTTTTATTTAATATTCGTGAGTTTTTAAACGTGCTGGTTTTAATTCCAGCTGGCGGATTTATTTATATTTCGTTTTTATATTTATTCGGAGGATTTACCTCACAAGATGTTAGTGAAATAATAAAGTCGTTTAAATTAAAGTAATAGTTATTTAGTTGTCGGGAAATTAGTTGCCGAGTAATAGAAAATAGAAAATGGAAATTAGTATTAACCCTGTTTTTCTATTTTCTAGTTTCTAAACACCATTACCAAGCAACTAATTTCTAGATAACTAGACAACTTTTAAATAATCTATATATAATTTTATGAAGATTGATAATAACATTCTACTTTTTACTCTAGAATACCCGCCATTCAAAGGTGGAGTGGCAAATTACTATGGTAATGTTGTTAAGTATTGGGGTGAAGAAATTAAAGTTTTGGCTGGAAAAAAATTATTATGGCCACATTGGATTTTTAGTTTGCTTTATTTATGGAGTGCTATTAAGAAATTTAAAATTAAAATAGTTCTAGTTGGACATATTTTACCACTGGGCACGGTCACATATTGGTTGAGTAAAATTTTGAAATTTGAATACATTGTTTTTATTCATGGAATGGAATTAGGAATTATTTCAAAGTCAAAACGGAAGACAGCTATCAGTAAAAAGATTTTAGCCAATGCGAAAAAAGTAATAGCAGCGAACGGTTACACTAAACAGCTTTTAACTGAACTTGTGAGTGAAAATAAGATTAAGGTAGTTAATCCAGGCGTAGAATTACGCACAACGCATAACGCACAACGCACAACGCAGTTGAAAGAAAAGTATAATTTACAAAATAAAAAAGTTTTGTTGCAGGTGGGGCGATTAGTGGAACGTAAAGGCGTAGATAAAGTTCTAGAAGCAATGCCTGCGGTTTTGGAAAAATGTCCGGATTTAGTTTATGTTGTTATTGGAGATGGATTTGCAAAAAAGAATTTACAACTTAAAACTTACAACTTAAAACTTCAAGATAATGTTATCTTTATCCCTAATGCCAGTGATGACGAAGTAGATTATTGGTATAAAATAAGTAACTCTTTCATTATGCCCAGTAGAAATATTGATGGGGATTTTGAAGGATTTGGAATTGTTTATTTAGAAGCTAATGCTCATGGCAAACCAGTTATTGCGGGCGATAGCGGGGGAGTGCGAGATGCAGTTCAAGATGGCGTGAATGGCCTATTAGTTAATCCAGAAAGTGTGGATGAAATTAGTAAAGCGATTGTTAAATTATGTAAAGATGATGAGTTGCGTATTAAACTTGGTCAGCAAGGAAAAGAATGGGTGAAAAATTTTGAATGGAGTGGACAGGTTGAAAAAATAAAAAACAACATATAAATCTTATAAATCTTTTGCAAAAAATAAAAAAGCAAAGATTAATAAGATTAATAAGATTTTATGAAAAATTTAATTTCCATCATAATCCCAGTCTATAACAAATCTGAAGAGCTACGAGCTTCTTTGGTTAGTTTGTTACAGCAAACTTATCAAAATTATGAAGTGATTATTGTAAATGACGGGTCAACTGATAATTCTGCCCTAGTTATTGAAGAAATGAAGCAGAAATTTTGGGATAAAAGTATTAGGTGTAAAATTATCCAACAAAGCAATCAAGGGTCTAATTATGCGCGTAATAGGGGGTTAGAGGAAGTAACACAGGGCGGGCAAGGGTATTTATTATTCTGGGACGCTGATACAGTAGCATCGCCAGTAATGCTTGCTAAAATGGTAAAAACTCTGCAAGATAACCCAGAAGTTAGTTATGTTTATTCTTCGTTCATACTTGGTAAGAAGAAATTTAAACTATGGTCATTTGATGCGGAAAAATTAAAACAAATGCCATATATTGATACGACTTCGTTAATTAGACGAGAACATTTTCCTAAAAACGGTTGGGATGTTAGAATTAAAAAACTACAAGACTGGGATTTATGGTTGACTATGTTAAAACAAAATCACCAAGGAATTTTTATTGATGAATTTTTATTTACCAAATTAGCAGGTAGTAATACCATGAGTGCTTGGTTTCCTAAAATTTTATATAAAATACCTTTGTTTAAAAAAAAGGAAGTGCAAAGTTTTAAAAAAGCTGAGGAGATTATAAAAAAGAAACATAATTTATAATATGAATTTAAGCATTATAATAGTAAACTGGAATGTACAAGATTTGTTATATCGTTGCATCAAATCTATTTTTTTATTTACTCAAGATTTAGATATTGAAATAATTGTAATAGATAATAATTCCAGTGATGGTTCGGTTCAAATGTTAAATGCTTTGAGTTTTGAGCATCCAAATTTAAAAGTAATTTTCAATCATAACAACGAAGGTTTTGCTAAAGCGAATAATCAAGGGCTAGCAATCGCTCAGGGAAAATATGTTTTATTTATGAATCCTGATATGGAATTAATAGAAAATACGCCAAAAATTTTATTTGATTATTTAGAGTCTCATTCTGATATTAGTACTTGCACTTGTCAGTTGCAATACAGCGATGGTCATCGTCAACCAAATATTAAACGCGACCCAACTTTTTGGTCGCAGATTTGGATATTATATAAATTTCATCATTTTATTAAACCGTGGTTTTTGAAAAAATATTTAGGAAAGAATATTGATTATTCACGTGAACAAGAAGTAGAGCAAATCATGGGTGCTTTAGTTTTTATAAAAAAAGATATTATTAAAAAAATAGGTGGTTGGTCTGAGGATTATTTTCTTTGGTGGGAAGATTTAGATTTGTGTAAACGATTAAGGCAAATTAATGAAAAAATAGTTTACATTCCTGGTAGTCGAGTGATTCATTATGAAGGAAAAAGTTTTGGTCAGCATTTAAGTTTAGCCAAACAAAAGATGTTTAATAAAAGCATGTTAACTTATTTTAAAAAATATCATAGTTGGTTTAGTAGAATTATATTAAAAACTGCTACTTGGGATAGTTTAATTTTGGCTTGGTTGATTCAGATTTTTAGACTTAAAGGAAAGACGCAATCTAAACTCTAATGTTTTATATGAAAAAATTTCGAATTTATTTTTTAATAATTTTTTTAGTTGAGTTATTTTCACTCATAGGTTTTTTACTTCCGCAATTCCGTGAAATTAGTTTTTTTGTAATTTTAGGAATAACTTTGCTTTTGGCTGTAGAAAAATTAGAATACGGAATTTTAATTTTATTAACTGAGCTTTTTATTGGGTCAAAAGGATATCTATTTTTTTATGAATATGAGGGTATAAGTATATCTATTAGAATGGGTTTGTTTTTAATAATAATGTCAGCTTGGCTGGGAAAAATGGTTTTAAAATGGGCAACTGTTCCGTCTACTAAAGAAGATGATTATTTTAAACTCCCTAAACTAAAAGATAAGGTAGTGACTTTTGAAGACTTTAAAAAATGGTCAGAAAAATTACAAGTTAAAACTAAGAATTTAAGCCAGACTAAAAATCAGTCAATTTATTTTTACTTTGCAATTTTATTTATCTTTATTGCTTGGGGACTAGTTAATGGTATTTTAAATAATAATAGTTTTAATAGTATCTTTTTTGATTTTAATGGCTGGGTTTATTTTGGAATAATTTTTCCATTTGCTTATCTTTTACAAAATCGTAATAAAAAAGAAAAAAATAATTTTGCTAAAAATATTTTAATTATTTTTAGTACGGCTATAACTTGGTTAAGTGTAAAAACTCTTGGCCTGCTTTATATTTTTTCTCATGACTTTGGCATTATCAGCGAAAAACTTTATCGTTGGGTCAGGATAACCGGAGTAGGGGAAGTTAATTTTACAGAATTAGGTTTTAGTAGAATATTTATTCAGAGCCAAGTTTATGTAGTAATTGGTTTGTTTATTTTTTTATCTTTAATACTTTATTTTATCTTAAAGCGTAATTGGAAGCAATTATTTTATTGCTCTATTGTTCAATTATTATTAATTGCTACAATTTTAGTTAGCTTTTCCAGAAGTTTTTGGCTGGGCTTAGGAATTGGTTTGTTGTTGTATTGTTTTTTTGTTTTATTATTTTTTTACAAAAAGTGGAAAGCGATTTTATTACAAATTTTAATTTTAATTATAACTAGCGTTCTAAGTATTGGTTTGATTTGGGGAATTGTTAGATTTCCTGTGCCAACACCATTATCAGGATTTGATTTAGATATGCTAAGTGAGCGAGCGACTAGTATTAGCGGGGAAGCAGGCGTATCCAGTCGGTGGAATTTATTACCACCTCTTTGGGAAAAAATAAAACAAGCGCCAATTACGGGACAAGGTTTTGGCAGTGAGGTTACTTATATTTCTAATGATCCACGTGTGCGTGAGGTTTCAGTTAGTGGCGAGTACACCACTTATGCTTTTGAATGGGGTTGGTTGGATATTTGGTTGAAGTTAGGATTGTTTGGTTTGTTGGCGTATGTGGTGTTGCTAATTAAGATTTTTTGGGATGGAATTATTAAAATTAAGAAATCAGAATTTAAAATCAGAAAATTAATTTATATTGCTTTGTTATCAGGATTAGTTATGATAATTATCACTAGTTTTTTTAGTCCATATTTAAATCATCCGCTGGGGATTGGGTATGTTGTGTTAGTGTCATTAATTTTAAGTAGTAGTGGATTGACAAAGTTAGATGCATAATATAAGGTTATAATTCATAAGAATATGTGATATAATAAAAATATAAATATTTTAAATTAAATATATGCCAATTGATTGGACTAAAATTTATAAAAAATATAAAGGACAATGGGTTGCTTTAAAAAAAGATGAAAAAACTGTTGTTGGTCATGGAAAAACAGCTAAAGAAGCATTTAAAAAAGCACAGAAAAAAGGATATAAAAATCCTATACTTACTCACATGCCAGCGGAATTAGTTTCGTATGTAGGTTTTGGTTTATGAAATTTAAATATAAATTATACAATTCAGAATATTTAAGACCAGTAATTCCTATAGAGATAAAATATAAAGATAAGAAAATTGGATATGAAGTTTTAATAGACTCAGGGGCTGATATGTGTTTATTTGATGCTGAAATAGGAGAGCTTTTAGGGATAGATATAAAATCTGGAAAAAAACGTAAAGTCGTCGGAGTTGCTGGAGTTTCAAAAGATTACTATTTGCATCACGTAACAATAGATGTGGGAGGATGGGAATTTGAAATTGAGGCAGGGTTTTATCCTAATATGCCCTCAAAAGTTTATGGCATTGTAGGGCAACATGGTTTTTTTAATTTATTTATTATAAAATTTGACTTAATGAAGACTAATATTGAATTAAAACAAAGATCAGGAAAAATTAAATAAAAATTTAAAAACATAGAAAAAAGCCGTAAATCTATCTTTACGGCTTTTGAATTTGATTATTATAATAATTTTTAAATTACAGCACCTTTAATATCCTCTTGACATTTACAATCTGTAAAATTAATTTTTGGGATAATTTTTATTAATAATTTTTCTATTTTATTGGCGTTTTGTTTCATAATTTTTAAAATTTGTTGAATATCTACACTATCGCCAGTTTCTCGCCAGCAATCATAATCAGTTGCCATGGCAATTGCCTGATAGCAAATTCCAGCTTCGCGCGCTAAAACTACTTCTGGAACAGTTGTCATATTTATTATATCCGCTCCCCAGCTTCTAAATAAATTACTTTCAGCAATAGTTGAAAATCTAGGACCTTCAATGGTAATAGCTGTTCCTTGGGGATGGACTGTGATTTCTAACTCCCGTGCTGTTTGGTAAGCTAGAGCTCTTAATTTATGACAAAAAGGTTCGGCCATTGGAATATGACAAACTCGACCTTCATAAAAAGTTTGTTCTCGTTTTGTTGTTCTGTCAATAAATTGGTCTAAAATTACAAAATCACCAGGTTTAATTTCCTCCTTTAAACTTCCGCAGGCAGTTGTGGCTAAAATATGAGTAACTCTTAATCTTTTCATTGCCCAAATATTCGCTCGATAATTTACATCGCTCGGTTTAATATTATGATGCCGGCCGTGTCGTGGAATTATCACGACTTTTGTATTGCCAATTTTACCAGTAGTAACTAAATCCGATGGCGCGCCAAATGGAGTATTAATTTTAAGCTGTTTTTTGTTCTGTAAAATATCTAAATTTTCTAATCCTGAACCACCGATAATACCAATTTTTTGATCTATAGATTTAATATTCATATTTTTTTAATACTTATTGACCTTATCACACTGAATATTTTTTGCAATTGTTTATAAATAAAAATGTTTATAAATAAAAAACTCCCAAAATAATATTGAGAGTTTTTTATTTTTTATATAATCTTATTTTAATTAACTTTCATTGTTACCAGCTCTTTATTATTAAGAATAATTTCTACTTTGTCATGAGGTTTTATTTTACCCTCAATAATTTCTAAAGCTAATTCGTCTAGAATTTTATTTTGAATAACTCGTTTTAATGGACGAGCGCCAAAAGTCGGATCATAACCTTCTTTAGCAATCATTTTTTTAATACCTTCTTTGAATTTTAATTTAATATTTTTGGCAGCCAAACGATCTTGCACTTTATTTAATTCTAGATCAACAATTTTAGTCAATACTTTTTCTGACAATGCTTTAAAAATAGTTATTTCATCAATGCGGTTTAAAAATTCTAGTTTAAAATGATCTTTAAGAATCTTCATAATTTTATCTCGCATTTCATCATTACGCATTTCCACTGCTTTCTTTTTATCAGCTGTATCAGTAAAACCAATAGAATATTCTTGAATAACTTGATTACCCAAGTTAGAAGTCATAATAATAATAGTATTTTTAAAATTAATTACTCTACCTTTAGAATCAGTCAAACGACCATCATCAAGAATTTGTAATAAAATATTAAATACTTCAGGATGAGCTTTTTCAATTTCATCAAATAAAATTACACTATACGGTTTGCGACGTACTTTATCAGTTAATTGGCCACCTTCTTCATGTCCAATATAACCTGGAGGAGAGCCAATAATTTTGGCCACAGAATGACGTTCCATAAATTCAGACATGTCTAAGCGGATAATCGATTCTTCATTATTAAACATTAATCCTGCCAAAGCTTTAGCTAATTCAGTTTTACCCACGCCACTTGGACCAACAAAAAGGAAAGATCCAATTGGTTTGCCTTCTTCATTAATACCAGCTCGAGAACGACGAATAGCATTAGCTACTGAAGAAATAGCATTGTCTTGTCCGACTACACGTTTTTTTAATTCATCTTCTAATTTAGCCAGTTTAGCAGTTTCACTTTCTAACATTTTAGAAACTGGAATTCCAGTCCAGCGAGAAACAACTCCGGCAATATCTTCTTCATCAATTTCCTCTTTTAAAATTGCTTGACCAGTTTGCTGAATTTTCATTAACTTAGTTTCATTATCTTGAATATTTTTTTGTAAATTAGGAATTTCAGAATAACGAATCTCTGCCACCTGATTTAATTCACCAGCATTTTGTAAACGCTCGGCTTCTTGTTTTAATTTATCTATCTTTTTTTTGTCAGTTCTAATAATATCAATAATATTTTTTTCATTACGCCAATGAATTTCAATCTGACTAGCTTCTTCTTTTAGCTCTGATAATTTTTTTGAGATTTTTTTGATAGTAAGAGTATTTTTCTTTTTAGTGTCAGTATTAATATTAGTATTTTTGTTTTCTTTTTCAATGCCAGTTTTTTCAATTTTTAATCTAGTAATTTCTCGTTTTAATTTATCTAGATTTTCTGGCATAGAATCAATCTCCATACGTAGAGCGGAAGTGGCTTCATCAATTAGATCAACTGCTTTATCTGGCAAAAATCTGTCAGTAATATAGCGTTGAGAAAGTTCAGTGGCAGAAATAATAGCTTTGTCTGTAATACGCACGCCATGATACACTTCATATTTTTCTTTAATACCACGCAAAATAGCAATAGTATCTTCAATTGAGGGTTCATTAACATAAATAGGCTGAAAACGACGTTCTAAGGCTGCATCTTTTTCAATGTATTTGCGGTACTCTTTGGTAGTAGTAGCACCGATAGCGTGTAATTCTCCGCGTGCTAATGGTGGTTTTAACATGTTAGAGGCGTCTAAAGCACCTTCAGTTGCGCCAGCACCAACAAGAGTATGTAATTCATCAATAAATAAAATAATTTTTCCGTCCTGGGCTCTGATTTCTTTTAAAACTGCTTTAAGTCTATCTTCAAATTCACCCCGAAATTTTGCTCCGGCTAAAAGTGAGCCAAGATCTAAGCTAATTAATTCTTTATTTTTTAAATTTTCTGGTACATCGCCAGTAATAATTCTTTGAGCCAAGCCTTCTACAATAGCAGTTTTGCCAGTACCTGCTTCACCAATTAAAACTGGGTTATTTTTAGTACGACGAGAAAGCACCTGCATGACACGGCGAATTTCATCATCACGACCAATTACTGGATCAAGTTTTTGTTCTCGTGCTTGTTTGGTTAAATTAATTGCATATTTTTCTAAAGCTTGAAATTTTGCTTCTGGTTCTGGATCAGTAATGCGTTGATTGCCACGCACCTTTGCTAAAATTTTTAAAATTCCATCATAGTTGATAGAAAATTTTCCTAGAATTTCTTGAGCAGGGGATTTAACTAAAAGGATGGCTAAAAAAATATGTTCAGTGGAAACAAATTCATCTTTCATTTTGTCAGCTTCTTTTTTTGCTTCATTTAAAGTCAAAGCAACTTCTTGAGTACCTTGAACAGTACCAACAGTTGATTCAATCGGGGACTTTGGTAATTTTTCAATTTCTGTAAAAACTTCATTTTTGATTTTATCATTATCAATATTTAATTTATCTAAAATAGTTTTTACTAAACTTTCTGGTTGAATAATTAGTGAGTATAATAAATGCACCGCTGAAATTTGCTGTTGGCCATTTTCCAAGGCAATATTCTGCGCTACAATTAAAGCTTCCTGAGATTTAGTGGTTAATTTATTTAGCATATTGAAGTAGTTATTAGTTAGAGTAGTTAAACTAGTTATTAGTTAGCACTCATCATGCTAGACTGCTAATCTAAATATAGGTAAATTATTGATTTTTGTCAAATTAAAAAATCCCTATCGTTTTTTTTGACAGGGATTTGTATCTTTTAATGAAGAAAAGATGTTAAGCGGCAATTTTCTCAAGAACATCAATAATAGTCGAGGCAAAAACAGGCGCCAGTGAAATAGTAATAACATCACCACCAGTGGATTCTTCGTATTTATCCTCATCCTCATCGCCTCTTTTTCTGGTGTCACTAAGCAGTACTATTGTATATGGATTTTTTCCATTATGTAAAAATAGTTCATTCTGCCAACCAGCTGTACACACAGGATGTGTTGCTACTAGTATAGTCGTTATTGCGCCAATCAATAAAAGTTGTTTTCCAATTTTAGCAGCAGTACCTGCAGTACTAATCTCATCTTCACAAACTATCACAGATTTATCCTTGATTCCTTTTAAGTCGCAAGATATTTTTATCTTGATTTCTTTGCCATATTTCTTTCTTACTTTTTGAAGAAATTTAGCTTCATCAAAGTCTGTTACATTTCTAGTGGTATCACCAGAAAGTCTTTCTTTTGGGATAATAATTGCGGGCACACCAAGAGCTGTAGCAAGTTTAATAGCACGTATACCCCCACCTAAATCTGGGGAAAGTACGACTATATTCTCAGGTCCACCCAATGATGGCATGTATTCAGTTCTTATTTTTTCAGCATACACTTCAGTTGGATCACAAACATGCAATTTAAGTCCAAATTTATCGCAGTATTTTTGTGTGTATTCAGCTGAGTGTGGATCACAAGTGACTAAATGATCTGCTCCTGCTGATTTTATGCTATTAATGTATAGCAAGAGACGAGAAATTTCATTTCGTTTAGCTTCTCTCTCCTGACGTCTATAACGCATAAAAGGCATAGCGGCAATAACTGTCCTCGCCCCGTAAATGAGCTTAGCAGCGCTAACTCTTTGCAAATAATGAGCTTCTCCCTTAGGACCAGTAGGGGAACCAAAAATTACAGTAGTCCCACCTTTAATTTTATCATTATCCTTCATCTTAAAAGCTGGTTCTCCATCGTTAAATCTTCCTCCACCTGAGTGGCTGAAAGGAAACTCATGCCCCGAAAGTTCATTTATAACTTTTAGTGTATGACGATCAAATTCATGATTACCACTAATACCATAAAACATCAAATTATCATTGCTTAACATAATCTTTTCTCCTCACCCGAGTTGATTTTTTGTTGTTGTTTACCTAAATGTTTTTTTATATTTTTGTAAAAGACCATTCTTTATTTTATCCTCCTCTAGCTATTTGTCATTATATTATGGCTAATAGAAAAGTAAGTCAAATAAAAAAGCCTTCCAAAGGCGGACAGGCATGGAAGTGCTTTTAATTTTGTGAGCCGTTGTGCGGATTTGCCTGTCTCGCGTCGGCGCGAGCCGAGGCGGAAACCCGAGATCCACCCAAGCCTGCCTATCGGCAGACAGGGCGGATAAACCCCTTCCTTACTCCCGTCATTCGACGGGACAGGCATGGAAGTGCTTTTAATTTTGTGAGCCGTTGTGCGGATTTGAACCGCAGACCCCTTCCTTACCATGGAAGTGCTCTACCAACTGAGCTACAACGGCGATTTAAGATTTATATTAACAATAAATTATACTTTTGGCAAGAAAAAAAGCCGTTTATAATTTAAATTATTCTAAGCGGCTTTTTCTAGCAAATAAAATTTTTTCCAAATATCAATTACTTTTTTATTAACCAAATAATCATCTCGCATTTTAAATCCCCCAGAATCAAAATAAAACAACAAGATGGATGCACAACACACATAAGTTTTTTTCAGCAGATTAGCTATTAATTGGTCAATAATCATTATGTCAGGGATACTTAAAGATTCAATATTATTTTCTTTGAGTTTTTTGGCGAAAGAACGAATTAAATTTATAATATTTTCATCCATTTTTTTTCTCCTGTTTTCCACTTTTCTTTTATTATAGCTTTTTAAATAAAATACTAAAATATTCGTCAAGATGTTGAATAGGTAATGAATTTATGTTATAGTATTAATTGATAATTAAAAAAGTGGATTCCTCCCGCTCAGCGAGACGAGAATGACACAAAGAAAAAATATATGAAAAATAAAATATTAGTTATTAGTTTAATTTTAATAGCAATTATTGTTGGTGGTTACGGCCAACAATATTTTAATAATTCAGTTGTAGCTGATAGTTTAAGTTTTGACGAACAAGAAGCCACTATTAGAGCAATTCAAAAAGTAATACCAGCAGTAGTAAGTATAATTATAGAACAAGAACAAGATGTTACAATTATTACAAATAAAGGAAAACAAACGCAAAAACAAAAAAAACAAATTGGAAAGGGAACTGGTTTTTTAGTCTCTGATGATGGTTTAATCTTAACTAATAAGCACGTAATAAATATAAAAAAAGGAATATATAGCGTTATTTTAAACAATGGAAAAAAGTACGAAGCAAAATTAGTTGACGTGGATCCATTGCGTGATTTGGCAGTTTTAAAAATAGATGGACAGAATTTTCAATATGCTCAATTAGGTGATAGCAATGAGTTAATGCAAGGCATGACTGTGATAGCTATTGGGAATTCATTAGGTAGGTATCAAAATACAGTTACTAAAGGAATTGTTAGTGCATTACAACGAGACATTACTGCCTCTGACGATCAGGGTAACACAGAAGATTTAACCGACGTCATTCAAACTGACGCTGAAATTAATCCTGGTAATTCCGGTGGACCATTAATTAATTTAAACGGAGAAGTGGTGGGTATTAATACTGCCATTGATCATAGTGGATCAAATATTAGTTTTGCTATCTTAAGTAATGAAGCAGTTACTATTTTAAAAAGTATAAAAGAAAATGGAAAAATTATTAGACCAATGATGGGAGTGCGTTATATAACTATTGACGAATCAGCAGTTGAAGAATATAAATTAAAACGAAATTATGGAGCATATATAATCAGTGATCAAAATAGTCCAGCCGTAATTCAAAATTCTCCAGCTCATAAAGCAGGAATTCAAAGAGGCGATATTATTTTTGAAGTAGAAGGAATACAATTAGGTGATAAATATACTTTATTTTCAATTTTGCAACACTATAAAGTTGGACAAACAATTCAAGTTAAAATTCAGCGAGAAAATAGTATTTTAGTTAAGTACGTCACTTTAAGTCAATTTTAGATAAAAAAATAAGCCGTTTAATAAATTAAAATTAAACGGCTTAAAAGAGTTTGAAATCAAGAAAGCATTTCCAAGTTTGGTTTTGGAGGGTTGTCCGGGTCGCAAATAGTACCTCTTAACAAAAGAGCTCGTTCACGAATCTTGTGCATTTTCCGACAACATTGCGGACAAAAAAGGATAGTTTTTACAGTTTTTATTTTTGTCTCTTCTTGAAATTCTGGAACTACTAAACCAACCCCTGTCCAATTTTCACTACCGCAAACAAAACATATTTTTGCGGTTTCTATATTTTTATGTTTTTGATTTTCTTGTTTTGGTAAAGAACTAATTTTTCCCATAACTAATACCTCCTCTGTAGATTTTTTCTATTATATAATAAAAATAAGAATAAATCAATCATTATATAGTTTTCCACAACTTTTGCTCTTGCGCATAGCGCCATATCATTTATAATAAATATACTTAAAAATGATTTTAGATAAATCGATTTTTTTATGATAAATATTAATAACCTATCAAAACAAATAGGGCATACTAAGATATTAGATAATATCTCTTTTCAAATTAATGATGGGGAGATTTTAGGTTTTCTAGGTCCAAATGGAGCAGGTAAGAGTAGTACGATGAAAATTATTACTGGATTTTGGAAGCCAACTGAAGGTCAAGTTAAAATTGGCGAGTTGGATGTAGTTAAAGATTCTTTACAAACAAAAGAAAAAATAGGCTACTTACCTGAAACCGTACCTTTGTATGATGAGATGCGTGTTTTTGAATACTTACGTTTTATTGCTGAAATTCGTGGAATAGCTAAAGAAAAAATTAAAGACAAAATAAAGGCAGTTATTACTGATTGCGGATTAGAAAAAGTAATTAAAAAACCAATTGAAGAATTATCAAAAGGTTATCGTCAGCGAGTTGGATTAGCTCAGGCAATTATTCATGAGCCAGAAATTTTAATCCTAGACGAACCAACTACTGGGTTAGATCCAAATCAAATTGTGGAAATTAGAAATTTAATTAAAAAATTAGGACAAAATAAAACAGTTATTTTTTCTACTCACATTTTAAGTGAAGTAGAAGCAACTTGTGATAGGGTAGTTATTATTAATAATGGCACAATTGTTGGCCAAGGCACTCCAGCTGAATTAGCCAGTAAAGCTGGTTCACAAGAAGTAATTTATGTAAAAATAAAAGGACCGCGAGAAAATGTTTTACAGGCGATTCAAAATCTTGAACAAGTAGAAAGTGCTATTGAAAAAGATAAAGAAAATGAAGAAATATTTGGTTATGAAATAAAATCAGTTGGTGGAGTAGATATTAGAGAATATTTATCAAATATAGTAATGAATAATAATTGGTCAATTTTAGAGTTTAATCGTAAGAAAATGGATATGGAAGATGTATTTAGAGAATTAACAAAGTAATCTCCTTCTTGTCATTTCGACGACCCCGACCGCAGTCGGGAGAGGAGAAATCTATAATATTAACATTAGCGCGTTTAATTAGCTATTATAGATCTCTCCGCTACGCGTCGAGATGACAAAAAAATTTATGCCAAACAAATTATACTATCAAAAAATCTACACCCTCTTCAAAAAAGAATTAATGGGATATTTTAATTCTCCGATTGCTTATATTTTTTTAGCGATTTTTTTAGTAGTTGGTAATTGGTTATTTTTTAATTCTTTCTTTTTGATTGGACAGGCCAATATGCGTAATTATTTTATATTATTACCTTGGATATTTTTATTTTTAACGCCAGCCATTACTATGCGTTTATGGGCGGAGGAAAAACGTAGTGGTACGATAGAATTTTTATTGACTTTACCGATTACTGATTGGCAGATTATTTTAGGAAAATTTTTTGGAGCGCTGGCTTTTTTAGGAGTAGCTCTACTTTTGAGTATAACTTTACCGGCTACAGTCATGTCATTGGGTCAACCAGATTTAGGACCAATTATTGGTAGTTATTTAGGTGCTTTATTCATGGGGGCAACTTATCTGGCTATTGGCTTGTTTATTTCTAGTTTAACTAAAAATCAAATTGTCGCTTTTATGTTTTCAATTGCTGGTTGTTTTTTGCTTTATATAGTTGGCATTGATTTTATTGTAGCCACCTCACCACAGTTTTTAGCTCCGGTTTTAAAATTCATTGGCATTGGTACACATTTTGATAATATTGCTCGTGGCGTAATTGATACTAAAGATATTATTTATTATATATCATTTATTTGGCTATTTTTATGGTTGAATAAAGAAGTAGTAAGTTTAAGAAAATAGTTATGCGTGAATTTATAAAAAAATTTATAAAAAATTCAAATTTAAATACACAAATTGCAGTTGTGGTTGCTATTATTTTAGTAATTAATTTTTTATCATATCAAATTTTTGTCCGCTTTGATTTAACTGAAAATAAAGTTTATAGTATTTCTAAAATTTCTAAAAATGCTGTTAAAAATTTAGATGATTTGGTAAATATTAAAGTATATTTTTCTGAAAAATTACCACCTCAGTATATTACTACCAGACAAGATGTGAAAGATATTTTAAAAGAATATGAAAATTATGCTAATAATAAAATTAAAATAGAATTTATAGATCCAAAAGAGAATGAGACATTACAACAGGAATTACAAATGTTAGGCATACCACAACTACAGTTTAATATTTATGAAAATGATTCCTTCCAAACAATTAGTGGATATCTAGGTGTTGTTGTAGAATATGGCGACAATAAGCAAGCTATTCCAGTAATAGAAAATACACGTAATTTAGAATATCAATTAACTAGCTCAATTAAAAAAGTGACTGCTGAAGATTTTCCAGTTATTGCTTTTGCTACTGGGCATGAAGAGCTTGACTCAGCTAGTGACACAAATTTATTCAAGAAAAAATTAGAAGAAATCTATGAAGTAACCAGCGTTGATTTATCAACTGGAGATGAAATTCCTGTAGACATAAGTACTTTAATAATTGCTGGACCTAAAGCGCAATTTAATGAACGAGAGCAATATGTAATAGATCAGTTTATTATGACTGGAAAAAATATTTTGTTTTTAGTTGATGGAATAAAGATTAATGAACAGTTGCAAGCAACCAAAAATAATATTGGATTAGATAAATTGCTAGCTGGTTATGGAATTGATTTAAAACAAAATTTAGTACTTGATACATCTAACGAACGAGCCTCCTTTAATCAAGGATTTATGACTTTTACTACTCAGTATCCGTTTTTTGTTAAAATAAATACTGATGGCTTTGATCAAGAAAATGCTGCCGTTGCTAAACTGCAAACTTTAATTTTACCTTGGACAAGTGAAGTTGCTATTAATGATTCAAAAATAGGTGAGGCGCAAATTAATTATTTAGCTAAAAGTACATCGCAGGCCTGGTTAATGCAAGATGAGTTTGCTTTAGCTCCGCAAGGAGATTCTGGTTTTTATAATGATCCAGAAAAATATAATTTAGCAATATCTATGATGGGTAAATTAAATAGTGCTTTTACTAATTACATTGCTAAGGAAGGGGAGACTGGAGATTATATTTCAAATACAGAGAATGCAAAAATTGTCGTAGTAGGTGATAGTGATTTTATTAAAAATAATTTTATTCAACGTTATCCTGAAAATTTAATGTTCGCCCAGAATTTAGTAGACATGGTTTCACTTGATAGCGATTTAATAAATATCCGTTCCAAAGATATTGTTAATCGTCCTTTGGAAGAAATTGAAGATAATCGTAAAAAATCAATTAAGTACTTTAATATTTTTGGTATTACAATTATTGTATTAGCGTTTGGATTTTTCCGTTACTATTCTAGAAAAAAGAGTAAGTTTGCAGATGAGTTATAGAAACAGTTTATTACGGGTTTAGCACAGTTTGCAATCCATTAATCCAAATTTGTTGTACTTATTTAAAACTTCATATAATAATTCAAATACCCCAAATATTATTTAATGATGTTTTATATAAAATTCGTGGCATTCGCATTCATCTGAGTAAGTTTAAATCCGTACAGAGCATTCGAATTAATGGTTTGACGTAAGTTTAAAACCGTAAAAATAAATTTGAACATTATGTTTAACAAGAAAAATATCAAATTATTTATCATACTACTCATCTTAATTTTAGGTGCTTGGTTTTATATGGTGCCATATCAACAGATGATGCAAGCTAAAAATCCTAATTTTTTAACCAAAATAAAAATTGATCAAATTGCTAAGATAGAAGCTATTAAAAATTTACCAACTAAAGATGAAGTAACTGAAACGCATGTCTTAATAAAAGAAGGAAATGAATGGCGAGTTGCTCCTGATAATTGGCCAACTGAAACAATTATTATTGATGCTTTAATTGAAAAATTAACTAATTTAACAAAACTTGATTTTGAAATTGCTTCTGTTAACGCTGAGAAAAAGCCAAGTTTTCAAACTGACCAGCAAGGATTAAAAGTAATATTATATAACAACAAAGAAGAAGAGTTAATTAATTTTATTATTGGTAAAGTTTCTAATGATTATCAAAGTACTTTTATTGGACAAGAGGGCGATGACAACACTTATCGAGTTAAAGAAACTTTTGTTCGCGCTTTTGATGTTGATTCTTGGCAAGATAAAACCATCTTTGATTATGAAATAGAAAAAGTTGATACAGTTGTTTTTAAATATTCCACCTACGAATTTGAAATTACTAATCAGCCAGATAGTAGAGGAGAAATATATTGGCATACTTCAAAGCCATATGTAGTTAGATTAAAAAAAGAAAAAGCTGAAGAAGCGAGAGATAAATTAGCGAAATTAGAAGCTAATGAAGTTCCAGATCAAAATATTCCTGGTACAGGTTTGGAAAAGAATAATTTAGTAATAACCATCAAAGGTGAGGGAGTTGAAGAAAGTTTAATTATTGGTGATATATATTCTAAAAAAGCTTATTTTGTTAAAAAAGTAAGTACTGGTCAGATATTTTTAATTTCAGAAGATGATTATAAGATATTGAATAAGCAAATAAGAAGCTTGCAATAAATGAATTTTCATACTATAGTATTATCAGTTCCGATTATTCGGGGCTGATTTTAAATTCGGGGATCGCCTGCCTGCCTGCAGGCAGGTCTAATGGTAGGACACCTGATTTTCCTGCCTGCCGGCAGGCAGGGGTCCTAGGCAATCAGGGCTATTATAAATATGTATTACTATGTTTACATTTTAGTTTCAGATAATCGTCAAAAATGGAGTTATGTTGGACAAACAGATAATATAAAGAGACGATTAAAGGAGCATAATAATGGCAAAGTTAAATCAACAAAGGCATTGCGTCCATTAAGATTAATTTATACAGAAAAATATTATTTAAGAGAAGAATCATTAAAACGTGAAAAGTATTTAAAATCAGGTTATGGTAGGGAAGAAAAGCAAAATATAATATCATATTCGGGAATCGTCTAATGGTAGGACACCTGGTTTTGGTCCAGGCAATCGGGGTTCGACTCCCTGTTCCCGAGCCGACTGGGGCAAAGCCCCCAACGCAAAGCCAAACTCCATTCGGATTTGGCTAACCATCCAAACTTTTTGCCTTTCAAAATAAAGTTCGAGCCGATATTTTTTAGAAATGCACGGAGTTCCATAAGATCGCCTTCCTTGGCGGTCTTTTTGGCTATTTTAGAGGTTAAAATAAAATCTCTCATTGGTTCGAGCCAATTACTACCCTTACTCGTAATTTCGGCAATTCTTTCATTGAGAGCGACTTTTTTATTCACAAGCTCCTCTTTCTTTTTTAGATAATCTTTTTTTTCTATCACATTATCTAAATGAAAGTCTAGTAGCTTATCCAGCTTGCTCTCAACAGCCGAAATTTCGTCTTTAAAAGAGATTGCAAGGGCATTTGATGATTGGGCAGTATCTTCTTTCTCTTTGTCTAATTTTTCAATCATCCAATCAGCCCAATCATCGGGTAGAGAAGCTTTTTGTAAAATATCTCGCAATTGTTCAGCTAGTTTCTCCTCGCGCAGATATTTTTCATCACAAGGGTCTTTCTTTTTCGTACAGCGATAATAGACATACCCTTTTTGGCGTTCAGCCGTAATGCAACAGCCACAAGTTCCGCACTTGATAAATCCGTTAGTAAAAACATAATCGTGTTTTTTTAACTTGTGCGGCCTTCCTCTAGTTTGCATTACTGTCTGAACTTTATCAAAAAGTTTCTTCGTAATAATTGGCTCGTGTTTTCCTTGATAAATTTCCTTTTTGTATTTGAATAATCCGCAGTAAAACGGCTGGGTCAAAATATTTTGAATACTGCTAACAGATAAAGAGTATCCGCGCCTGCTGGTTAGTTCTAAGTCTTTAAATTGCTCGCATAAATACTTTAAGGGATATTCGCCGGTTGCATACATTTCAAAAAGCTTTTTTATTAATTTAGCTTTTGTCTTGTCTATATGAATTGTATGCTTAAACCTGTCGTGCATATATCCCATGGGCGCTTTGCCCGGATACTCTCCTCTGCGCAGTTTTTGTCGCAGACCCCGTTTTACATTCTCGGAAAGATTATCTATGAAATATTTGCTTTGTCCGAAAGCAATATTTAGCATAAACTTTCCCTGCGGTGTATCTTCAAACCAAAAAGTAGGAAATTTAAGAGATTTTATTTTACCCGTATCAACAAGGTAAATCACTTGTCCTCCGTCAATCGGGTTTCTCGCGAGCCGATCAGGATGCCAAGCGATTATTCCATCAGCTTCACCGTCCTTGAGGCGTTGAAGCATTTCGCCGAATTTCATTCGGCCAGGTTCTTTGGCAGTTTTTGCCTCTTGGAAAGAGGCGGCGATTTCAAGTTTTTCTTTGACGGCAAATTCTTTTAGTTCGGCAAATTGAGCTTCAATGCTCAAAACTTGCCGTTCTTCTTCATCGGTTGATTTTCTTACGTAGAGAAAATATTTCATATGTTTGGAGGAAATATATATTTTAATCTATATTTTTTTAAAAAGAGAAAAAAAAGAAAAGTTTACGTTTGGCTTCCTCGTTCTCACTCGGGAAAGGCAAAAAGTTTGGATGGTTAGCCAAATCCGAATGGAGTTTGGCTTTGCGTTGGGGGCTTTGCCCCAGTCGGCTCTCCGTTTTCGAAGAAATTCGAACGGAATTCGTTAATAAATGTAAAGATTTAACCTAAAGGCGAACGAAAGCGAAGGGGGTTCGGGGGACGGAGCTTTCATTTCGCCTTCTATTTACATTATAGCCAGCTTGCCCCGCACAGGCGGGAAGGCGCGGCTTTAAAAACTGCCAAAGAACCTGTTAAAAAATATCGGCTCGAACTTTATTTTAAGCCAAACGCAAACTTTTCTTTTTTTTCCGCTAATCGTACGACCGTCCACTAACCCCGACCACCACCCCATATATTGACTAAATTTAGCCACTAGAGTACTATTTAGATAGTAGAAAGGAAATATTATCCTATATTATAATTCTACTACTATAATATTAGTATGTCAAACATAACCAAAAATTTAAGAAAATTTAGAGAAGCTAAAGGGCTATCTCAAGAAAAATTAGCGAGATTAGCAGATGTTGCTAATAATACTATTATTAAAATTGAAGCGGGTAAAAATCAAAATCCTACGCTTGATACTCTTAAAAAAGTTGCTGGAATTCTTGAGATAAGTGTTGATGATTTAATTAACTAATTTTAATATAACTATTATGGAAAACACATCAAAAAAATACATCGTTCTGAAAATTTTATTAGCATTATTGCCTGCTTTAATCTTTACACAGAATTACGCTTGGATGACACTTAATTCCTTTGTAGGAATAGCTTTTTTGATTCTTTGGGCGTTAATGATTTGGAGTGCTTGGCAATTCACAGAAAAAAACCATATTATAGAAAGATTTTTTCGTTTAACGGAAATATCTTTCTTTTTACTTCCCTTATCGGCTATTGTTTTTGCATTTGTTCTCGGCTCTCAAATGGTCACTTCTACATCAAACGAATTTGAGCAAGCTGGGGCCGCTTTAGGTACGGCAATAGGCGGAACTTTTGCGGTTATCTTAGCTTTTATTATTGGGCTTATAGGTGGTATTATTATGCACCTAATAACCAACAAGTATGATAAAAAAGCAGAGTCATCAGGAATGAAGTAACCAGAATCTTTATCAAATAAACATGGCGTTATTCTCTCGCTTGTTGCCGTGATTGTTCTTGCTATTATCATGGGTTCTATTTCAAGTGCTCAACAATCCACACAAGTTATTAAAGAAAAGGAAGAATTAAGCAATAGTTTACAACAAGGCGGAACAAGTCAAACCGATACAGCGAAAACAGAGCAAACAAAAACAGAAAACAAAAAAGTCACGCTTGAAATTACAAGTAAAAATTTTCATGAAGCAGACTATATGTCAGGTAATTATCAAGATCAAATTACAATGGACTTGAAATTTACCAACGCTACTGAGAAAGAAATAAGAGGAGTTGAGGGTGTGCTTACTTTTTACGATATTTTTGATAATAAAATCTCCGCAACAAAAGTGAGCTACGACAAGGGAATCCCCGCAAACGAAAGCAAAGTTTGGAAATCTGGAACTGATTATAATCAGTTTATAGATGAAGATATAAAGTTAAGAAATACTGAACTAAAAAATTTGAAATACAAGTGGGAAATTTCAACGATTATTTATGCCGACGGCAGTAAAGAAATATTATAAATATGGGAATTTTTAACACAATTATTGATAAATACAAAGCAACAAAGCAAAAATCTCTAAATAAAAAAGAATTTAGGGAAGATCTTTTGCGTGCCGTTGATGACGGAAAATTAACTAAAAAAGAAATTGATGAACTAGATAAAAAGAAAACAGAACTTGGTTTAACAGATGAAGATGTAAAAGGTATGCGTGCAGAAATTTTTGTCGCCGCTTTTTCAGTTGCAAAAGAAGACAAACAAGTTACGGAGAGTGAAGAAAAAGAACTGAAAGAAATTCAAAAATATCTTGGGCTTGCTGATGATGAAATACAGACAACAACGAAAGAACTTGCTCGTTTGCGGTTATTAAACGAAATTCAAAAAGGAAATTTGCCGACTGTTCCAATTACAAATTTGGTAACGCAAAAAGGCGAAGTGGCATATTGGGCAGAGCCAGCAATTTTAACGGAAGAAAAAGTAATCCGCCGTCGCTATGAGGGCGGTTCACAAGGCGTAAGTTTGCGAGTGATGAAAGGTGTAAGTTATCGCGTGGGTGGGCATCGCGGACATATCGTTAGCGAAACAGGTTTAGTTCCTGTTAGCGACGGCGAATTAATAGCTACTAACAAGCGGGTTATTTTTCGCGGTGATGGAAAATCCTTTGCGATAAAATTAGATAAAATTTTAGATATACAACTTTTTACGAATGGTTTACAGTTTTCGGAAAATAATAAGTCAAAACCGCGAATGATAACATTTAAACAAGAAGGAAACCATGATATAGTCGGTGCGGTTTTATCTTACGCTATAAATCATTACGGAGAAAAACTTGAAATCGCCGAAAAGCCGCGCCTTCCCGCCAGCGGGCGGAACAAGCCGGCTAAATAGAATAAGGCGAAATGAAAGCTCCGTCCCCCGAACCCCCTTCGCTTTCGTTCGCCTTTAGGTTAAATCTTTACATTTATTAACGAATTCCGTTCGAATTTCTTCGAAAACGGAGAGCAGATATAGATAAATAAGCTTTTGAAGGCTTTTTTATTTTTTTACAATTAACAACAAAACCCATGCGCAACATTCAAGAAGTATTTAACAAGATTAATGAAATTAAACAAGAACAGAAAAAAATTAGAGACACTTATAAAGATGCCTTGTCTCATTCAAAAGAACATCAAGAAGTAAAAGAAGAGTTTGATAAAATAAAAGAAAATAAAAAACAAATTGAAGGAAATATGAAGGCTGAATTTGGTAGAGAAATGGATAGAATGGAAAGATTAAAACAGGACTTACAAGATGAGCAACAATTATTAAGTGATATTGCTATGACTCAATATACTGAAGGAAAAAGCATTGAACTTAAAGACTCGCGTGATAATATTTATGAACCAATTTTTTCAGTAAAATTTAAAAAAGCAGAATAAATAAATTTAATAAGCCTGTGTTATATATACAGGCTTTTTTGCATAAAATGCAATTTCAAGTTATAATAAATTGTGTTTATTTATTAAATTAATATTATGCAAGATTTTAATCAGCGATCATTAGAGCTTCATGAAAAATATCATGGTAAGCTAGAAATTAAGAGTAAATTTCCTTTAGAAAGTCAAGATGACCTATCAACCGCTTATACTCCAGGAGTGGCCGAGATTTCTCGAGTAATTGGTCAAGATAAAAGTTTAGTTAAAAAATATACCATCAAAAAAAATATGGTGGCGATTGTTTCTGATGGCTCAGCTATTTTAGGATTAGGTAATCTTGGTCCAGAAGCAGCTTTACCAGTCATGGAAGGTAAAGCAATTTTATTTAAAGAATTTGCTAATGTAGATGCGTTTCCAATTTGTCTAGACACTCAAGATGCGGAGGAAATTATTAAAACAGTAAAATACTTAGCGCCTGTTTTTGGCGGAATAAATTTAGAGGATATTTCTGCACCTCGTTGTTTTGAGATTGAAAACAGATTAAAAGCAGAATTAAATATCCCAGTTTTTCATGACGATCAACATGGCACGGCGGTAGTAGTATTAGCCGGCTTAATTAATGCCCTACAATTAAAAAACACTAATAAAGAAGAAATGAAAGTAGTAATGAATGGAGCTGGCGCGGCCGGAGTGGCAGTAACAAAATTATTGTTAAAATATGGTTTTAAAAATATTATTATTTGTGATAGTAAAGGAATTATTTTTAAAGACAGAGAAAATTTAACTCCAGTCAAACAAGAACTTACTCAAATTACTAATTTAGAAAATAAACAAGGTGGTTTAGCTGAGGCGATGGCTGGCGCTGATATTTTTATCGGCGTTAGTGTAGCTGATTTAGTTACCGAAGAAATGGTAAAAAGCATGAATGAACGTCCGGTAATTTTTGCTATGGCTAATCCTAACCCAGAAATTATGCCGGACAAAGCTAAAAATGCTGGGGTTTTTATTATAGCTACTGGCAGAAGCGATTTTCCTAATCAAGTAAATAATGTACTCGCTTTTCCAGGAATTTTTCGTGGCGCTTTAGATAATAATGTCAGCCAGATTACTGATGAAATGAAAATTTCCGCTGCCGAAGCTTTAGCAGGTTATGTTACAGATTTAAACGTTGATAAAATTTTACCTAGCCCATTAGATAAAGGAGTTGCTTCTGTAATTGCCGAAGTAATTAGATAGTTCATGACTAATTTCTGGAAACAATTAAAGAAAAAAAACAAGCCAATCATGTGTTTAGCGCCAATGGCTGATGTTACTGATGCGGCTTTTCGACGTGTAATTGTAAAACATAGTGAACCTGATGTAATCTTTACAGAATTTGTATCATGCGATGGACTTTGTTCTGAAGGCAAAAAAAATTTGTTGCTCAATCTAAAATACACAGAAAAGGAACGGCCAATTGTAGCGCAGGTTTTTGGCAGTAAGCCAGAAAATTTTTATCAGACTGCTAAAATTATAAAAAAACTTGGTTTTGATGGCGTTGATATAAATATGGGCTGTCCACATAAACCAATTGAAAAACAGGGCGCAGGTTCGGCTTTAATAAAAAATTCAAAATTAGCGCAGGAAATAATTTTAGCTACTAAAAAAGGCGCCCGCGCCGGAACTACGGCGGGGCAAGCTGGTAATATGCCAGTATCAGTAAAAACTCGCCTTGGTTATAATAAAATTGAAACAAAATGGATTAAAGCTATTTTAGAAACTAAACCAGATGTGATATCAATTCATTGGCGCACGCGTAAAGAAATGTCAAAAGTTGGAGCGCATTGGGAAGAAGCAAAAAAAGTAATTAAGTTGCGTGATAAATATTCGCCTCAGACTTTAATTATCGGCAATGGAGATGTGGAGAATTTAGCCCAAGCTCATGAGCTAGTTAAAAAATATAAAGTTGATGGTATTATGGTGGGCAGGGCAGTAATTGGTAATCCGTGGTTTTTTAATCCGGTCATGCAAGAAGTTGATTTGAAAACCAGATTAAAAGTAATGTTAGAACATGCTAAATTTTTTGAAAAATTGTATAAGAATAAAAGAAACTTTTTAATCATGCGAAAGCATATGAATGCGTATATTAAGGGTTTTGATAATATTAAGCCCTTGCGAATAGAATTAATGAAAACTAAAAATGCTAAGGAAGTAGAAAAGATAGTAAATAAATTTTTATAAAATGTAACTTATAGGTAACTTATTTACCTATTTTATCCTCAAATTTTCACCCTGCCTCACTTTTTAAAGGCGGGATTTTTTATTGCGCTAAAATTTAAAAAATAGTATAATGTGTATAAGATAAACATCTCAAGGAGGGGGGGTGTTTTTTATTGTGTAATTTGAAGGCTCTTGACAAAAATAAATTTGTGGAGTATTCTTATCTAAGATAATAACTATCCACAATTTATGATGATTAATCTTTCGGTAGAATATGCCCTTTTAGGCCTAATCTACTTAGCAAAAAATGAAAAAAGAAATGTAAAAATTTCTGAAATTGCCCAGGCTGAAAATATTTCTGTTTCTTTTTTACAAAAAGTTTTTCAAAAATTAAGCAAAGCCAAGATTGTTAAAGCAACTTTTGGGCCAAATGGCGGTTTTAAATTGATAATACCAGCCCATAAATTAACTTTGAAACAAGTCATGGAAGTAATGAAAAAAGAGGTAAATAAACAGCATGAATCTATAATTAATGAGTTAAATAAACATGCTGATGGTAAATATTTATTAAATATCATGAATAAAGTTTATCAAAATCACATGCAATATATAAATAAAATAACCTTAAAACAAATAATTAATCAAAAATAATAAATAATATGGACAATTTTTTAGAAAAACCTCAAATTCATAGAAAATGGTACAAGAACTATAAAATTCTTGCACCAATCATTATTGTTTTAATTATTGGTGGCATTTATGCTTTTAATAAAGATAATAGTGAAGTGGCTGGAGAAAAAATTGACAGCCAAATTAAAAATGTAAAAACTTTAATTTTAGACTCAGCCCAACAAAATGCTGATGAAATAAAAGTTTCTGGCGTGATTAAAGCTGATACTAAAGTTGATGTAATTGCTATGGCTAATGGCACAATCAGAAATATTAATTTTGAAGTTGGTGATATGGTAAATGTTGGTCAATTATTAGTGTCTATTCATGACAATAATACTTTAACTAATTATGGTACGGCTCAAGCAAATTATAGTAATACTCAACAAAGTTTTACTTCAACTCAAAGATTAGCTGGTGAATCAGTTAAACAAGCTGAACAGGGTTTAAGAAATGCTGAAGTTGGTTTAAAATCAGCTCAAGATAATTATGATAATGGATCAGAGTTGCAAAAGACTTCCAAACAAAATAGTTTTAATAATGCCATAATTTCTTATTATGGTTATTTAAATACAATTCAATCCACTCTAGATCAAATAGAATACATTCTTAATGTCGATGAAGATTATGGTCCGCAGTTGCCTGGAATTGCACAAACTTTAGGTGTTAAAAATAGTCAAAGCATTAGAAGCGCTGAGCTTGCTTATTTATCAGCTAAAAGAGCTTTTGATGATTTATCTAAAACCAATGTGGATGAAAAAAATATTGTTAGTAGCTTAGTAAATATAGTTAATAATTTATCTCTAACTAAACAAGCAATAGATACTACCATTGTAGTTTTAGATAATACTGTTACTAGTGTTGATTTTTCAGAAAGTTCATTAATGGCACAAAAAACTGTTTTTATTACTTCACGCTCAACTATCGTCACTACTCAGACAGTAGCTCAAACTAATTTACAAAGTTTACAAAATATTGATTTAAATCAAAAGCGTGAATTAGATTCTTTGCAAAATGCATTAGATGCTTCTAAAATTCAATTAGAGCAAGCACGCATTGCTTTGAATAATGCTCAAGAAGGAAAAGCACAACAGTTACTTTCTGCCAACAGTGCTTTAAATTCATCTCGAGGACAACTTGGTTTGGCTGGTAATCAATTATCTGATTTAAGTATTACTGCTCCGATTTTCGGTCAAGTAACTGCTAAGTATGTTGAGCTAGGAGCGCAAGTTACTCCAGGTCAAAAAATAGTTCAAGTTTCTCAAAATGATTTAGTAAAAATTGAATTAGAATTAACTTCAGTTGATGTTTATCGGATTAAATTAGGTCAGACTGCTATGGTAAATGGTATGTTTGAAGGAACTGTTAGTCACATTAATCCGTCAGCTGATCCAATGACTAAAAAGGTAAAAATAGAAATTGCTTTAAATAATATTGATAAGCAGTTAATTCCAGAAACTTTTGTAGATATTACTATTCCAATTGATGGTACTGGTCGCAGTGAATTTAATGCTGGTCGTTTCTTTGTGCCATTAAAAGCAGTAACCATTACGCAAACTGAAAATTTTGTATTTTTAAATAAAGCCAGTATTGCAATTAAAACTCAGGTTACTATCGGTGAAACTATTGGCGATAAAGTTGAGATTGTTTCTGGATTGCAGAATGGGGATGAATTGATAGTTGAGGGCAATAGATTACTGGAAGGAGATGAGAAAATTAGGGGTGAGAAATAAAATTGTTTAGCAGTAAGCGGTTCGATCGCTCCCGCTGGAGCGGTCGAACCGCTTTAAGAAGAGTTTTTTAAAATGAAAAAGCCCACATAACTTAGAAGTTAGAGGTGGACGTTGAAGGTACGTGATTATGAGTCAGAATTTTTTATTAGGAATAGAGAATAATTCTCTCTAAACAAGAATTGTAATCTGGACGTGGATCTTCAATGACTGAATCTTTTATTGAAACAATAGAACATAGTTCACCATAAAGAGCAGAAGTTTCAAAAAAAGTTTTTGTTCTTTCGTCAAGTATTTCGATAGCTTTTGGTAATGTACAGCCTGCTGTTGTTAAAGGAACGGAGAAGCTTTTACTTCGCTGATAGTTATTATCTGTCATGATAGTATCTCCTAAAAAATATAATTTCCAATAAAAATATTGGATATTTAAAACATATAGTATATTCAAAATTATGTCAACCATAAAACTAAAAAAACTATTAACCCCTGAAAAAATAGATCAAATTATCGCTAAAGAAGAGCGTAATATTTTTGGTTTTTTTATTAAACATTTTCGCTTTACTTACTTGATTTTAATAGGAATTATTACCTTAGGACTATTTGCCATGCTTACCTTACCTAAGGAAGCAGAGCCAGAAATTCAAATTCCTTATGCGTTTGTTTCCGCTGTTTATCCAGGAGCAAATCCCTCTGACACTGAAGAATTGATTACTAATAAAATTGAGGAAAAAATAAAGAATATTGAAGATTTAAAAAGATATACCTCATCCTCTGGCGTGGGTATTTCTTCAGTTTTTGTAGAATTTGAAGCAGAAGCAGACATGATTGATAGTATGAACAAGTTGAAAGATGCGGTTGATTTAGCCAAGCCAAGTCTACCTAAAGACGCGAATGATCCTATTGTCACCCAGCTTAACTTTAATGATCAGTCGCTGATTACCTACAGTTTAGTGGGAGAAGGATATTCAGAGGCAGAATTAAAATATTACGCTGACATTTTACAAAAAAAGATTGAAGGCGTAAAAGATGTTTCTCGGGCGCCGATTATTGGCGGGCTGGAACGGGAATTTCAAGTAATTGTAGACCAATCCCGTTTAGCTAATCATAATCTTTCTTTAGGGCAGGTAGTTAGCGCTATTTCCCGCACTAATTTTAATATGCCGGCCGGAGATATTGATATTGATGGCTTTACTTACAATGTGCGCGTTAAAGGAAAATTTACCGATGCTAATGGATTGCGCGATGTAGTAGTGACTAGCGTTAATAATACTCCAATTTATTTGCGTGATATTGCCCAAATTAAAGATACCTATAAAGAAAAAAAATCAGAGTCCCGAGTTGGCGTTGGCAGAAATACGCCGAGCAAAACTGTCTCCTTGCAGGTTTATAAAAAAACCGGTGGTAATATTTTAAAAATGGTAGATGAAGCTAATGAAATTGTAACCGAAACAAAACAAAGCGAAGTTTGGCCAAGCACTTTAGATATTTTAAAAACAAATGACTTGGCTGTATTTGTCCGTGATGATTTTAATACTTTAGGCCGAAGTGGTTTACAGACTATGATTTTGATTGTTTTAATACTTTCTTTAGCGCTCGGCGTCCGAGCTGCTGTTATTTCTAGTTTTTCCGTGCCAATTGCTTTTTTAATGGCTTTTATTGTGCTGATGTCACAAGACATGACTTTAAATAGCATGGTGTTATTTGCCTTAGTACTTTCTTTAGGTTTAATGGTGGATAACTCAATTATTATTATTGAAGGTATATCTGAATATATGGGCAAATACCACATTTCTGCTTATCAGGCTGGCATCTTGTCTGTTTGGAATTACCGCTGGCCTATTATTGCCGGCACTCTTACTACTGTTTGCGCTTTTGCGCCCATGCTATTAGTTTCCGGCATCATGGGAGAATATATGGGAATTATGCCAAAAACAATTATGGCTACTTTATTATCATCTCTTTTTGTTGCCTTAATTGTTATTCCAGTATTAGCTTCAAAATTTATTAGCCATACTCGTTCACAAGAAGAATATCAAGATAATAATGAAGATAATTCCGCAGTAATACAGGATCATTTTCAAGGTAGAAAATTTCGTCCAGTAAAAAAACTAAAGGAAATCTATGGTGACTTTATGGCAGGTATGATTCGGGATAAGAAAAAGCGACGTTGGATGTTAACAGTCGCCTGGATTGCTTTTATATTATCCGCAATTATGCCGGTTGTCGGTTTAATGAAAGTAGAAATGTTTCCTAAAATGGATATTGATTTTATTGTTGTTAATATTGAACTGCCAGTTGGTTCAGTGTTAGCCAGTACTGAACAGATAGCAACTGAAGTAGAAAAAATAGTAATAGATAATCTACCGGAAATTGATAATTATGTTACTAATATTGGGCAGTCTGTTAATATAAATATGGGATTTGGCACCGGCAGTGGCTCGCACTTAGCATCAATAATGATTAATTTAGATGAAGATCGCCAGCAAAAAAGCTATCAAATTTCAGAGAATTTACGACCATTAGTCAAAAAAGTTCAAGACGCTAAAGTTTCCGTGTTGGAATTATCGGCTGGCCCGCCAACAGGTGCTCCGATTGAAGTAAGAATTTACGGCGAAGATTTAAAAACAATTTCTTTAGCCACTAAAGATGTAAAAAATATTTTAGACAATCTGAAAGGCGTTATTAATGTTGATGATAATTTAGCAGATACTACTGGTGAATTTACTTTTTCAATTGATCGGCAAAAAACAAATTATTATGGTTTAGATGTGGCTACTGTGGCCTCTACTTTGCGCAATGCTATTTACGGCACAACAGCCAGCGAAGTCTTATTAGACGGTGAAGATGTAGAAATAGTTGTTAAGTATGATAAAGACAAATTTAGCAGTGTAGGTGATTTAGAAAATTTGCTTATCTTTACAGCTAAAGGACCAACCCCTTTAAAAAATATCGCTAGTGTAAAATTAGAACCATCGCTTTTAAGCATTAATCATCGCGATGGTAAAAATACTATCTCTATATCAGCTGATATTAAAGAAGGTGTGAATTTGAAAAAAGTTTTAAAAGAGTTTGACCAGCAAAAGAAAGAATTAGATTTACCAGCCAGTATTAATATTGAAATGGGCGGAGAAGTAGAAGATATTACTCAATCTTTCCGAGAGCTGTTTATGTCCATGATTGTCTCCGTGCTTTTAATTGCTTTTATTTTAGTGTTACAGTTTAATTCTTTTAAACAGCCACTTATTATAATTTTTGCCCTGCCTTTAGCAATTCCAGGGGTAATGATTGGTTTATTTGTTACCGGCTTGGCTTTTGGCTTCCCAGCCTTTATCGGTATTGTAGCTTTGTCTGGAATTGTAGTTAATGACTCAATTGTTTTAATAGATAAAATAAATAAAAATATCCGCGGTGGTATTGAATTTTATGAAGCTATTATTGAAGCCGGTATAGCACGTTTACAGCCGATATTGTTAACCACACTCACTACTATTGCCGGAATATTGCCACTATATTTTGCTAACGAACTTTGGCGTGGCTTATCTGTAACTATTGCTTTTGGTTTAGCGTTTTCTACGCTATTAACTTTAATCATGGTGCCGATTATGTATGTTTGGTTATGTAAGAAGGATTATGACAAATCGCATAACGCGTAACGCACAGCGTATAGCGTGGAACGCGTATTTTCCTTGACAAAACAAACTTTTTTATTTAAAATAAAAAGTAATCTATACATGTCCCGTCAAATGACTGGGATTTGCACATTTAAATTAGGAGGTGAGAGACAATGGCTAAAGATGGATATTATCAAGAAGAAGAGCCGGAAGAAAGAGTATGCATAGTGCCTGGCTGTATTACAATACTACCCAAAAGCAATAAAAAAGATAAATGCCTTACACATAGAAATACTGTAGTTAAACCAAAAATAAACCACGAACAGCTTATTATTGAAGCAGTAGCTGAAGTTTATAATATTGAGCCAGATAATATTAAAGGCAATGTTAAGACTAAGGAAGTAATAGAAGCAAAAAAAGTGGCTATATATTTAATTAAGGAAAGGACAGGGTGGTCTTGCGAGATAATCAGAAAAATCTTTGACTATAGTAGCTCTATAACTGTATCTCGCGCATATAATTGCATAAAAAGTGAGCTTGCTAATCCTGATAAAATCAAGAATATCAAGATGATTATCACCAAGGCTAAGGATGAATATCGGGATTCATTGTTAGAGCCACACTAAACATTCAACCTACAGAACCATATCTGTGGGTTTTTCTTTTTCTTGAAAAAGATGTAAAATAAAATTAGAAAAAATAAACAGATGTTTTCTTGGAGATATGTAGGAGCTGTAATCTATATGTTCTTTTGTTCAAAAAATGACGGAGGTATTATCATGAAGAAGCCCGGTTTCTATGTAAAAAAAATTCTTTTATCTGTCAAAAAATTTATTTTATTGGAGGATGGTAGTGAACGTGCACGAAAAATATTATGGTGGGAGATTACAGGAGGAATGATAGCTACACTAATATTCATGATAGTGTACCTTATTATTAACGGATTATAAAAATACTAGTAGAATTACAGCGAACACTAAGCCCACAGAGCCTTGCCTGTGGGTTTTTCTTTTTCTTGACTTTTTTATGCTACAATATATTTATGCGAAACAAAGAAAACAATTATGCTTTTATAGATAGTCAAAATCTAAATCTTGCCATACGTGGACAAGGTTGGAGATTGGATTTTGCTAAATTTAAAAAATATTTAGAAGATAAATTTTCCGTTAATAGGGTCTATTTATTTATTGGCTATGTTGGGGAAAATCAATCGTTGTATACTTACCTCCAAAAAGTAGGGTATATTATAATTTTTAAACCCACATTAAAACTCCCAGATAATACATACAAAGGTAATGTTGATGCTGAGTTAGTATTGCATTCAATGATTGAGTACGAGAATTATGAACAGGCTGTGATTGTATCAGGTGATGGAGATTTTTATTGTTTAGTTGAACACTTAATAGAAAAAGATAAATTAAAAAGATTAGTCATTCCTAATAAATTTCGTTTTTCTTCTTTGTTAAGAAAATTTAACCACTCCATTACTTTTTTAAACGGAACAAGACATAAATTAGGTAAACAAAAAAGAGGCATAACCTAGGGACGAGCCTTTCGGGTAACCTCTTATCGTGATACATACAGTATAGCAGAAAAAACGATTTTGTCAATAGTTATACACATACCAGCTAAAAAAGTTAGTTGGTTTTTTAATATTTAAAATAGTTGACTTTTTTAGCCAAAAATGCTAAAGTATATGCAGAAAATCAATATTTTTTCTTTTAAAATTTAATAATTTCAGGATAAGTGAACAATCGCTAAATCCCTCAAAATAAGGGTTTTTAGAGGAAAGTCCGGACACTATCAAAGGTTAGTGGGTAATGCCCACCAAGAGAAGCCCCGTAATAACTACAGGGTGAATCTTAGGGAAAGTGCCGCAGAGACTATACTAGTCCCGAGCAATCGGGATGAAAGGTGAAAAGTTGTGTGGTGTTTAAGTTGTGATAGGGATATCCTTACAACATAAGCTACACATATTCCTCATTGGTGACAATGAGTGATGGTAAACCCTAGCTAGTGCAAGAGCAAATTCTTCGTCAAAATAACGAAGAGGAACGTAGCTCGCAAGATTTCAATAGTAATATTGGAACTAGATAAATGATTGTTTTTAACAAAATCCGGCTTATAGCTTGTCCTGAAATTATTAAATTTAAACTATGAAAAAGTCAGAACTTATTTTCACTGCCATACTTGTACCATTAGATTTTGTAATGTTGCTTTTGGCAGGAATGTCAGCCTACTATATTCGTTTTGCAGAAGTAACGGCAGAAATTAGGCCGATTATTTTTACTTTGCCATTTGATGATTATTTTAAAATCTTATTATTTGTTTCTTTGATTTGGATAATTATTTTTGCTTTTAGCGGAATGTATAAAATAGTTACTTCTATTAAAATAATTAATGAAGCATTTAGAATTATTTTAGCTTGTTCAACTGGATTAGTGGCAATAATTATATTTATGTTTTTTCAACGCGAACTTTTTTCTTCGCGTTTTATTATTTTAGCAGCTTGGGGTTTAGCAATTTTGTATGTAATCTGTGCTCGCATTGCTATTAGATGGTTACAAAGAAATTTATACGCCAAAGGAATTGGCACTCATAAAATTGTTATTGTTGGTAATACGGTTATTACAGAAAAAATCGTTTCTTTAATTAGTCGTAGTCATAAATTAGGCTATGATATTGTTAAAAGAATAAAAGAGTTAGATAATAAAAATATTGAAGAATTAAGAGAATTAGCTAGTAAAAGACAAATTGATGAAATTATTCAAGTTGATTCTAATTTATCAAAAAGTGATGTTTTAAAACTTATTGCCATTACTGATGAATATAATATTGTTTTTAAATATGCAGCTGATTTACTTGGTACAAAAATTTTAAAAACAGAAGTAAATATGATTGCTGGCATGCCGATTATAGAAGTTAAAAACACTCCGCTTGATGGTTGGGGAAAAATTATCAAAAGAATTTTTGATATTATTTTTTCTTTATTTTTTATTATTCTTTTTAGTCCGATTTTTATTTTAACTGCTATAGCAATTAAATTAGAATCAAAAGGTCCTATTCTTTACAAAAACGAAAGAGTAAGTAAGGATGGGTATTTTAATTTATTTAAATTTCGCTCAATGCGTTCAGAATTTTGCACTAGCAAAAATAACAAAGAAGCGTTAGAATATGAACAAGAATTAATCAAAAAACAAAATACTAAAGAAGGTCCACTTTATAAAATCGGCAATGATCCACGTATTACTAAGATCGGTAAATTTATTCGTCGTTGGAGTATTGATGAATTACCACAATTTTTTAATGTATTATTTGGTAATGTAAGTTTAATTGGTCCTCGTCCTCATCAACCAAGAGAGGTAGAAAAATATCAGCGTTCACACAAAAAAGTATTAGCAATTAAACCAGGAATTACCGGCTTGGCTCAGATTTCTGGACGCAGTGATTTGACTTTTGAAGAAGAAGTTAAACTTGATACTTATTATATTGAAAATTGGTCGCTTTTGTCAGATTTAGGAATTTTAATTAGGACACCACTAGCTGTTTTACGACATCGTAAGACAACCTAAAATTTAACACAAGGAGGACTAAATATTTTTATATGAAAATTGCTTTAGTCCATGATCACCTTGCCCAACTGGGCGGTGCAGAAAAAGTATTACAGGCGTTAGCGGATATTTATTCCGAAGCGCCTGTTTATACATTGCTTTATAAAAAAGAAAATGTTCAAAAAGAATTTAATAATAAAAAAATTCAAACATCTTTTTTACAAAATTTACCATTAGGAATTAAAAGATATCAATGGTATTTACCCTTAATGTCTTCAGCCATAGAATCTTTAGATTTAAAAAAGTATGATTTAATTATTTCTTCAGCTAGTTCTTTTGCTAAAGGGGTAATTATTAATCCGCAAGCCAAACATATTTGTTATTGCCATACACCTACTCGTTATTTATGGCATTACAGTAATGAATATATTAATGAATTAAATTTCCCAAAAGTTATTAAACAAATCATAGGTTTTTACATCAGCCGTGTTCGCCAGTGGGATTTTTTTGTAGCTCAAAGAGTTGATTATTTTATTGCAAATTCTAAAACAACTCAAGTACGAATTAAAAGATATTATAATCGTAATAGTGTTATTATTTATCCACCAGTTGACACACACAAATTTAAAATAAGTGAAAGTTTAGATAAATATTTTTTAACTGGCGGACGACTTACTCCGTACAAGCGTTTTGATTTAACCGTCTCAGCTTTTAATAAGTTAGGCATTCCTTTGAAAATTTTTGGTGAAGGATCGGATTTAAAAAGATTAAAAAAGATGGCCATGAGTAATATTGAATTTGTCGGACAAATTAGTGATGAGGAAAAAATTAAATTATATTCAAACTGCCAAGCTTTTATTAATCCCCAAGAAGAAGATTTTGGTATTACTGCTATTGAAGCGCAAGCTAGTGGCCGGCCAGTGATTGCCTATAATAAAGGTGGAGCAACTGAAACAATTATTCATGGACGCACTGGTATTTTATTTAATGAACAAAATTGGGAGGAAATAGCTGATATAGTATTAAGATTTTTATATAAAAAAGAATATGACTTTAATCCAGAATTTATTAAACAGCACGCAGAAAAATTTGGAGTAGCCAGATTTAAAAAAGAAATTAGCGCGCTTGTTAATCAAAATTATGAAAATAGGAATTGATATTAGATCACTAATGGATAAACAATATTCAGGCGTATCAATTTATACGTTAAATTTATTGCAGGAAATTTTTCGTCAAGATCAAATAAATCAGTATAAACTTTTTTATAATTCCTATCATGATGTTAGTGAGCGTATCCCGAAATTTGATTATCCAAATGTAGAGATAATCCATACTAAATATCCAAATAAATTTTTAAATTACATTTTATTCAAAATTTTTAAACGACCAAAGATTGATAAAATATTAGGTGGCGTGGATGTATTTTTCATGCCACATTTTAATTTCATCTCACTTTCTAAAAAATGTAAAAAAATAATTACCGTGCATGATTTGTCATTTATTCATTTCCCACATTTTTTTAATACTCGGCAGAATTTTTGGCATAGTAAAATTAATGTTAAAAAATTATTACGTAAATTTGATAAAATAATTACTGTGTCAGAGAATACTAAGATAGATGTTCAAAATATCTGTAGTATCCCAGAAAAAAATATTCAAGCAATTTATTCAGGTATTGATAAAAATTTGAAAGTTTTTAATAAAGATGATTCTGATTTCAATCAAGTTCGTCAAAAATATAATTTACCAGAACGCTTTATTTTTTATTTAGGAAACTTAGAACCGCGTAAAAATATTGAAGGATTAATTGAAAGCTATACTTTATATCGTAATAATGAAATAGGGGATTTTATTACTCCTGAAGCGCGTGAATTAGCTTCTAAAGGTAAAATGAGTCTTGTCATTGCTGGGGCGCAGTCATGGAAATACAGTGGAATTTATGACACTGCCAAACAAAGTAAGTATAGCGAGGATATTTATTTTATTGATTATGTAGACAATAAAGATAAAGTTTATTTATATAATTTAGCATCATTATTTATGTTCCCGAGTTTTTATGAAGGATTTGGTTTTCCACCATTAGAAGCAATGGCTTGTGGCACTCCAGTAATAGCCTCTAATACGTCTAGTTTGCCCGAAATTATTGGTTCTGCTGGTATTTTAGTTAATCCGTATGATATTAATGAAATATCAGGAGCAATGAGCCAGGTTTTAAATAATAAAGATTTACAAGATCATTTGATTGAAAAAGGGTTGAAAAAAGTAAAAAATTATAATTGGCAGAAATGCGCGCAAGAAGTGATTGAGAGTTTTGGAGATATGGTATAATTAAAAAGAAGTCTGTTCCGGGTGGAATAGACTCGTAATTAAATTAGTTTCGCCGTAAAGGTTGATTAGAATGAACGGTAATTCCCATTCTAACATCTGTAGGTTTTTTTTCTTTTTTTTCACGACCACTAAGGATGTCAACTAAAACAGCTTTAGTTTTTTTACCAATCCCTGGTAAGGATAGTTCATTAAAATTACCATGAGTCGCAAAATGTTTAACAAGATCAATTTCACAGGTTTTAATTCTTTTGACCATGGTCAGATATGACTCTGCGATTCCTTGAATTACTAAATAAGCGTTAGCCAATTCTCCGTTTGTCTGTATTTCTTTATTTTTCTTCATTTTCTCAACCCTTTCAAAGGTAAGGTATAATAAAAGAACCTTTATAAGATTACCCAAATTTTTTAAATATGTCAAGCCTTCGTCTCTCCCGAGTACTCGGGATCGGGACTTCGGCTTTGCAAATAAACTTTCATCTATCTTGAGTACTCGGGAACGTGCAAGTAAGTATTTTTAAAATTAGAATAAAAAAAAGTCCCAACTTGTTCAGCTGAGACACTAAAGTTAGTTATTTAACTATTTGAAGTGTTTTCATCTTCGATGGCAATTACGAGGAGGTACATTTGTGTAGAAACCCATTTTTCCAATTTAACACTAATTTTTTTGTCAAATAATTCTAAAAAGTACTTTGTTATTTCTGCTAAATTTTTATTAACAAATTCATCAGTCTTTTCTTGACCTTCTAGTGGAGGAGTGTTAAGTGAAGAATGAAATTTATTTGAAAATTCTAATAATAAATAGCATTGACCACAGATTTTAATACAATTTGTTACGTCTATTAAGATAGACGAACCAATAGTATTAATTAAAATAAACTGATTTCCTTCGTAGGGAATTGCTGGAATTTTTACAGCCATGGCCATTGATTCACCTTTTTCCGATAGTCTAAATGCTAAGTCGGTGTTTTCTGACATGATTTGCTCCTTTTTATTGAATTGTTTAAGATATAAGAATATTAAAGTATAATTAAGAAAATGTCAAATATATTAAAAATCCGTTTATTTTTATTCAGTCTGTTAGCCATAACAGTCCTATTTTTGTTATATAAAGCAGTTGTTCCATTTGGTGAAATTTCATACTCTTGGCAGAAATGTAATTCTTCTAATTTTATCACTCAATTAAAACCAAAAGATCGGGTGCAAGGTGAGTGTTTTAATATATTGAAAGGTGAGCCAGTTTATTTTAATTTAAACACGCCAAGAAGTTTTGATGAGGCAGAAGTTAAGGTTAGTTATAAAATTAAGCAAGATAAAAGCGGCTCGGCCGCTCTTAAAGTGGCCGAGCCGCTATCGTTTAATATTATAGAACTTGGTATTCAAGCAGATGAGCAAAAGCATTATAAATTAATGCCATTGGAAAATAGGATTATAGATACTCTAGATTGGCAAGTTTTAGAAAAAGATAGAGTTTATTTATTCCAAAGAAATAACGATTTTAAAAGTGTTGATGAATTTTTAAAAAGCTTGCCTGCGAGAGAAGAAATTTTAACTTATCATTATGATTTACCAGTAGAAAAATATTTACCAAAAAATAAAGAAACGCAGATTTTAATCTCTTCACAAAAACCAGCGAATAATATAAAACCATTACGCGGACCATATCAATTTTATACATACTCCGCGTTTGATAGTATAAATTTTGATTTTAGTTTTTCTGATCTTAATTTAAATAAAGATGATGATAATATAAAGGTTATTGTTTATTATAATTCAGAACCAATTTTGCAAAAAGAAATAAAAGATGAGCGAGGCGGGGAAGAAAGTAGGAAAAAAAAAGTTATTGAAAATTTAAATTTAAATTTAAAAAATTTAGAAAAAGGATTTTATAAAATAGTTCTGCAAACCACTGACGATATTATTACTGAAAAAATAAATACATCACAACAAATAATTTCTTTTATTAATAAAATCAGATTAGCTGATGCAATTGATGAAAATTTAATTACGCTTTTTACTGATGTTTCTCAAATTGGAATTGGCACTATGAATCCAAGTGGTCTACAGAAAGTTTTGGTAAATAAAGAAATTTTAAATATAGATGAGACTTATAAAACATTTCATCAACAAACTAGCGAATCAGTTTCAAAGTTACAGTTTGCTAAAGATGATTTAATTATTTCTGGTAGTGGTGTGTTTAGTTTTTCTGAAAGCTCACTTTATAATCCAGATTATAAAAAGATGAGTAGCAACAGTAGTTTAGAAAATATTAATTATATTATAACTAGTTATTCGCCAAATCAAGAAAGAATAATTAAATTTGATTTAGCCAATATGTATAGAGAAAAAGGCGCGTATAGTTTTATTCTTTCTATTTCTGGATTGCTTCATAATGACGAGGTTGACGATTGGATTGAAGTTGAGGGGATTGAGGTTAATTTAAGAGGAAGAAGTTTGTGGGAAAAATTAAATTTTTAGCAAGGATTTATATGATTTATATGATTTTTTTTAAAAAAAACTTTATCTTATAAATCTTATTAATCCTTGCTAGCCTAATTATTTTAAATAATAAAAGGGAAAAATTATGAATAATAAAATATACTCTATAACTAAAGAAATATTTTACGTTTTGCTAGTTGCATTAATAGTTTTTATCGCCATGGAACTAATAAAGCCCAATATTGTACAAGCATATATTAACTTAAATATAGTGTTGATTTTATGGCTAGTATTTGGTATGGTTTTAATAGTTAGAAAGTCAAAAAGTTAAAATTTAAAAATATGATACAAGATGTTATTATTAAAAATTTAGAAAAATTTGAAGATAAGCGAGGCTGGCTTACTGAATTTTGGCGCGACGACGAACTTAAGGACTATGATCCGGTGATGGGTTATTTTAGTATAACTAAGCCTAATGTAGTACGTGGACCGCATGAGCATGTATATCAATCTGATTGTTTTATATTTGTTGGACCAGGTACTTTTCATTTACATCTTTGGGATGCACGCAATGCCAAGCATCGACATGGTTTATCTAAAACTGCTGGTGATCATGATATGTATAGTATAGGTGAACGTAAGCCAACTTTAGTAATTGTGCCACCAGGCGTGGTGCATGCTTATAAGTGTGTTTCTAAAACAAATGGTTATGTAATTAATTTGCCTAATAAATTGTATAAAGGAAAGGACAAGAAAGAAGAAATTGACGAAATAAGATGGGAAGATAATCCTGACTCGCCGTATAAAATTGTTTAATATGAAAAGTATAATTTTTATTACTACAAATAAACATAAAGTTGAAGAAGTTCAGGCTGTTTTAAAAGATTATGATATAAAAGTAGAACAGCAAACTCTTGAGTATACTGAAGATAAAGAAGCAGATATGAAAGAAGTTTGCGAGAAAGCAGCTAAAGAACTAGCTAATGAATTAAATAAACCGATTATCGTAGAAGATACTGGATTATTTTTTAAGGCATATAATAATTTTCCTGGTGCTTTGCCAAAGTTCGTAATTCAAAGCATAGGTTTTGAAGGTGTTTTTAGATTATTGAAAGATAAAGATAAAAGCGCTTATTTTAAAACTGTAGTTGGTTATTGCGAACCAAACAAAGAGCCAATACTTTTTGAAGATGAAATGCATGGGCAAATATTAGATAAAGTTGTAGATTCAGAAAAAGATGCTATGCCCTATGATCATATTTTTATGCCCGATGGCTATAAAAAAGCAATAGTTGAAATGAGTATGGCAGAAAAAAATAGTTTTTCTCAGCGAGGTAAAGTTGCAAAAAAATTAGGAGAATATTTAAATAACCCTACCAATTACTAATTAGTACGAATATACGAATTATTATTTGTATATTCGTAAAGATTTGTATTTCGTAGGAAGAATAAGTTTTTAAAATCACAAAAAGATGAATAATGAATGCATTTTTTGTAAAATAATCAAAGGTGAAATTCCTAGTTATAAAGTCTACGAAGATGATAAAGTCTTAGCGTTTTTAGATATTAGTCCGGTTAATCCAGGACACACGCTTTTAATTCCTAAAGAGCATTATGAAAATACCTTAGAAACTCCAGTGGAAATTTTACAGCACATGACTGAAGTAGTTAAGAAAATAGTCCCAGGAATTTTAAAAGCAGTAGATGCTGATTCATGGAATTTGGGCGTAAACAACGGTGCTACTGCAGGACAAGTAGTATTTCACACTCATTGGCACATTATGCCAAGATTTGCCAATGATGGCCATGGGCTATGGAAAGGAAAAGAATATGAAGAAGGAAAAGCAGAAAAAATTATAAATAAAATAAAAGCAAATTTATGAAACTTTTAGTTACAGGTGGGGCTGGTTTCATCGGCTCTAATTTTATTCATTATTGGTTAAAAAAATATCCAAATGATCAAATTGTAAATTTGGATCTTTTAACTTATGCAGGGAATTTAGAAAATTTGAAAGAAGTCGAAAATAATCCTAATTATAAATTTGTGCAAGGTGATATCTGTGATAAAGAATTAGTAGATAGTTTAGTGAAAGATGTGGACACAATAGTGCATTTTGCGGGTGAAAGCCATGTTGATAATTCAATTAAAAATTCTACACCGTTTGTAAAAACAAATGTAATTGGCACCCAAATTTTATTAGATTCAGCTTTAAAAAATGGAAATAAAAGATTTCACCATATTTCTACTGATGAAGTATTTGGTAGTTTAAATTCGAATGATCCTGCGTTTAACGAAAGCACGCCTTACGACCCGCGCAGTCCTTATAGCGCTTCTAAAGCTGGTTCAGACCATTTAGTGCGTGCTTATTATCATACACATAAATTGCCGATTACAATTTCCAACTGCTCTAATAACTACGGTTCTTATCAACATAAAGAAAAATTAATTCCGCTGTTTATTACTAATTTATTACAAAACAAAAAAGTGCCTGTTTATGGCACTGGACAGCAGATACGTGATTGGTTGTATGTAGAAGATCACTGTTCGGCAATTGATTTAATTTTACAGCAAGGAAAAATAGGGGAGACTTATTGTATTGGCGGACAGAGTAGCAAAGAAGAAGAAATTACTAATTTAGAATTAACTAAAAAGTTGATAAAATTATTAAATAAAGACGAGAATTTAATTGAATATGTTACAGATAGAAAAGGCCATGATTTCCGTTATGCAGTGGATAGTTCAAAAATTAAAAATGAATTAGGTTGGCAACCACAGGTAAATTTTGAACAGGGCTTAGCAAAAACTATAGAATGGTATAAGAATTTTTCAAATTAAAAACCCTAAGCGTTGCTCAGGGTTGGGAGCTGTTTTGCAAAGTCCGCATAAAACTTTAAAACCGTTAGAGGCACGAAAAGAGTATACGCAGGCTTTGTGAAACTTGAAGGAACGAGGGAAGTGCAGTCTGGAACGAGATGTTCGAATGCTGTGATATGTTAGTGTGACATAAAGATAACAAAAAAATACTTTGAAATATTTCAAAAATGGTGACATCCAGACTGCACCCCCTTGTTATTTATATTTTAATATATATAAAAATAATGTCAATAGCTATGAAAAAAACACTAATAATAGGTTCACTTGGTATGCTTGGACAGAAATTTTTAAAAATTTTTCCACAAGCTGTTGGTTTAGATATTAAAGATTTGGATATAACTAATAAAGCTCAAGTTGAAAATAAAATTAAAATAAATTGACTTTTACTTAATAATTTGATAAGCTAGAATAATAAATAAGACAATAAATATGTTAAAACAAAAGCCAATCTCCGCTGAAGCTTCGGCAAGACGAAGAAAAAAATACAATTTTCCTGTAATTATAGAAAAAGATGAAAATGGATATTATGTAGGGCGAGTACCTGCTTTACGAAGTTGTTATACGCAGGCAAAAACTTTGCCAGAATTATATAAACGCTTAGAACAAGTAGTATCCTTGTGTTTAGATGCAGAAAAGAAAGATTTTAAACAAGAAATACCACAAAATCAATTTATTGGTGTTCAGAATTTAGAATTTGCTAAATAGAATGTATGCCCAAGTTAAATATCATTTCAACTAAAAAAATGATAAAAATTTTAAAATTCTTGGGTTTTGAATTATTACGTAAGAAAGGATCACATCATTTTTTTATTAATTATAAAAATAAAAGAACAACTACAATCCCCGTGCATAGCAATGAAGATTTAGGTGTCGGAATTTTAAAAGAAATATTAAAAGATATTGAACTAAGCGTGGAAGAATACGAAAAATTAAGAAGAAAAATTTAATTTTAAAAACGTTTAATAGACGTTTTTATTTTTTATTAAAAAGATATGAAAAATAAAATACTAATAATCGGCTCACTCGGCATGCTCGGACAAGAGTTATTAAAAATTTTCCCAGATGCTATTGGAATTGATCGTCCTTCGCTAAAGCTACGGACGACAAGTGCCAAAGATTTGGACATAACTAATAAAGCTCAAGTTGAAAATAAAATTAAAGAATTACAGCCAGATATAATTATAAATTGTGCTGCCTATAATGCGGTTGATAAATGTGAAAATCCTAAAGAATTTGAATTAGCTAAAAAAATAAATGGTGATGCAGTGGGTTATTTAGCAGATGCTTGTTTGAAAAATAATATAATTTTAATTCATTTTTCAACTAACTATGTTTTTGATGGAAATAGCAAGGATGGTTACAATGAAGATAATAAACCAAATCCGATTTCAAAATATGGGCAGACGAAGTTAATGGGCGAACAGGAGATTTTGAAAAGAGATAATTTGAAATATTATTTAATTAGACTTTCAAAACTTTTTGGAAAAAAAGGAAGCAGTGAAGTAGCTAAAGATAATTTTTTTGATGTTATGATGTCCGCCTACGCTAAAGCTTCGACGGATAAAAAAATTAAAGTAGTAGATGATGAATTAAGTAATTTTACTTACGCACCTGACTTAGCGCAGGTAGTTCAAAATTTAATTGAACAAAATTATAAATATGGCATTTATCATATTGTAAATGAAGATCCTTGCACTTGGTATGATGGGGCAAAAACTTTGTTTGACATCTTAAATAGAGATGTTAAGCTTATCCGAGTTGATTCAAAAGAATTTCCAAGACCAGCCGCACGTCCTCAATATGGAATATTGTTGAATACTAAGTTTCCGAAGTTGAGAAGTTATAAAGAAGCACTTAAAGAATATTTATCTAAATAAATCTATGCGTGGAATAATCCTAGCTGGTGGCTCAGGCACACGTTTGTCGCCACTTACCAAAATTACATCAAAACAATTATTACCGGTTTATAATAAGCCGATGATTTATTATCCCTTAAATACTTTAATTAAGGCTGGTATTAAAGAAATTTTAATTATAATTGCACCAGAAAGAGCCGGGGATTATCTAAATTTACTTGGTAGTGGCAGAGACTTTGGTTGTAAATTTACTTATGAAATTCAAGATAAACCTAATGGATTGCCGGAAGCCTTTGTAATTGGTGAAAATTTTATAGATGAAGAAGATGTTTGTATGATTTTAGGTGATAATATTTTTGAAGATGATTTAAGTGAAGAAATAAAGAATTTTAAATCAGGCGCAAAAATATTTGCTAAAGAAGTGGCTGATCCAAAAAGATTTGGTGTAGTGGAAATTGATGCTAATAAAAAAGTTTTATCCATTGAAGAAAAGCCAGCAGATCCAAAAAGTAATTTATGCATAACTGGATTATACATTTATGATAATCGTGTTGTAGAAATCGCTAAAAATTTACAACCTAGCGCTCGTGGTGAAACTGAAATAGTTGATTTACATAAAGCATATATGGCAAAAAATGAGTTAGAAGTTGCTATTGTAGATGGACAATGGGTAGATACTGGAACTTTTGATAGTTTATTAAAAGCACAGAACTTAGCTAAAGAAAAATTAGCTGATAAATTAATAATATAACTCCTACGAAATAAAAAACTACATAAAATCATATGAGCATAATAAAGAAAGTAATTATACCAGTCGCTGGCGCAGGCACTAGATTTTTGCCTGTCACTAAAGCCCAGCCTAAAGAAATGTTACCGATTATTGATAAACCAGTGGTGCAATATATCGTAGAAGAAGCAGTTGCTAGTGGTGTTGAAGATATTATTTTAGTAACTGGTGCATCTAAGGTTTCTATTGAAAATCATTTTGATTATAATTATGAATTACAAAATTTATTAAAACAGCAAGGCAAAGAGGAACAAAGGCAAGAAATAAAAAAAATTGCTGACATGGCTAATTTTATTTATGTGCGCCAAAAAGGTTCTTATGGTAATGGCACTCCTGTTTTAAATTGTAAGCATATAATTGGCAATGAACCATTTGCAGTAATGTGGGGAGATGATTTATTTGTTGGAGAAGAAAAACCACGCTTAAAACAATTAATTGAAGCTTACGAAAAGTTTAATAATCCAGTTTTAAGCGCAATGGAAGTTACCAAAGAAGAAACAAAAAAATACGGCATTATTGATGGTAGGGAATTAGATAAAGATATTATTGAAGTTAAAAATATAATTGAAAAACCAGAACCAGACAAAGCTCCGTCAAATTGGGCAGCCATTGGCTCTTATATTTTAACGCCAGATATTTTTGAGGAATTAGAGCAGACAGCCATAGGTAAAGATAATGAATTATGGTTAGTAGATGCTATTGTCGCTTTATCAAAAAAACGTTCAATTTACGCTAAAAAAATAAAAGGTAAATATTTTGATACAGGGTCTAAAATTGGTTGGCTTAAGGCTAATATTGATTTTGCCATGAATAGAGATGATTTGAAAGATGATTTAAAAAAATATTTAGATGATTTAAAACAATAATAACAAAGGAGTGTTATTGTGTGCGAAAATGGATTTGAACATCAAGAAAGTCCGTCTGACCCGTCTTATCCTTATTTCTCACCTATGTATACGGGAGATAAACAACCGTTCTGGAAACGTGTTTCTCGTGGTATTGTAAGTATGATAACTAGATTTTTTTTGATGATTGCACTTTGGTTAATTTTTTTGTACGCACTTTATTATTTTTTTATTGAATTACCTTTTAGAAAATTTTGGTAAAAAATAAACCGCCGGAATACAACCTTCGGCGGTTTTTCAATGGTCAATCTTAAATAAGAATGTTCAATTGACAGCGAAGCACAAGACGCCTCTTTTTTCTACCATTTCTTTTTTAATCAAGCCATCCAAATGCTCCGTTTAATTCCTCAGTAGAAAGAGCGCATGCATGTGAAATTACTCCATGGCTTGTCCCTTGGTTGCCTTCACTAATAGTTACATGTACAATTTCCAGTTCCTGTTCCGAAATTTAGTGCCATTTTTCTGGCCTCCGTAGGGTAGTAAGATTATTGTATGTTCATTCGACAACGGAGTACAAGCCGTTTCTTTTTTTTATCTTTTCTTCTTTGGTTAGCTCCGTTAGTATGTCATTTAATTCTAGGTAGCTTTCGGCTTCGGAAGCCACCATTATTTTTCCATAAGGCTTCCCCCTTCTTCCTCTTTTGATAAAATCGTACACAGCTTGTTTATTGGCTGCCATTTTTCTGTCCTCCGTAGGGTAGTAAGATTATTGTATGTTCATCTTATACAAAATTCTATTTTTGTCAAACCAGCTGACAAAAAATAAATTCTCGTTGTTAGTGCTTAAGACTAAATCACCGGCTTCCTGCCAGTCTAAAATCTTGATCAAATTTAAATAATTATTATTTTCTAATTCAATTACATAGAAACCATTAATCGTATTATAGATAATATGATTTCCATTCGCATACCAAAGGGCTGTATTTATTTTTTCACTAATGCGAGTGATTAATGTTTTATTTTTAGAATTAACATCATAAAGCCAAATTTCAAAATCATTCCAATATAAAATTTTATCGCCAATTATTTTAAATTCACCTACATTATTAATTGAATCCTGCAAAGGTAGAACAGACCAAGGATTAATCAAATGTAAAATATTATGTCGCTGATCTTTAAGGTAAATAAATTTATTATCAAATTTATCAATTGTGTAATTATTGGCTGGTGGAATAGCTACGCTTTTCATTAAATTTTCATCTCGATAAATATTAAGAAAATTTTCATTATTAATTTTTTCAATACTTAATAAATTATTGTTTTTAACAAAGAAATCGTTAGTAATTTTTTTATTAATAAATAATTTGGCCTGTTGTTGAACTAAACTAAATTTATGTAAAATATTGTTATGTTGGACATAAATTTCATTATCACTAAAATCATCCCATTTAATTTGAGTAATTTGATCACTAAAATAATCAGCTACTTCTAATTCTAAATTATCATTTTCAATATTATAAATAGGGAAGTTACCATAATTTAATAAAACTTTTTTACTACTTGGCGCCCAAATAATATCTAAATTTCCATGAGAAAGAGGGGAGGGAGTAATAGCAATATTTTTTTGTTGATCAGTTTCTAGATTAAAAATAATTAAATTTAAATCAGAAAACAAGGCCAACTTTTTTTTATCAGGCGATATGCTTGAATTAACAATATTTTGGCTAACAATATTTTGCGGATAACTTTGTTTAAATAATAAAATATCATTAAACACCAAAGTTTCAGCTGGATTTAATTTTATTTTTCGATCATAAGGAAAATATCCATCTTTAGAAATATTAATATCATATTCATCTGGCAAAAGATTTCTTAGTTTGATTGGAGTTTTTAATTCTTCATCTTGATAGAAAAAATTATAAAGCCAATTAAATTTTCTGCCTTCGCCTAAATTAAGATTAGCATTTTTAGGTTCAGTTTTAAAAATTAAAATACCAGTCCGTTGCACTTTGCCAGACTGTAAATTAAAATTATACCCAGCCGCATAAAATGAAATAGCTGGAGTAAGAATTAAAAATAATAGTATAAATACTGTGTATAATATTTTACGTTGAATAAGAGTCATGAGTTCAAATTATGCTGTACGGTTTTAAAATTATGTCAAACCATTAATGCCCGTCTCGCCTTCGGTTTTCCGAGGCGGACGAATACTTTGTACGGATTTAATACTTCGTGCAACTACACGCCTGCCTGTCGGCAGACAGGAATGCCACGAATAATTTTAAAATGTTTATTATAATTTTTATTTAATTTCTTGGATGTCAGCGCCTAATTTATTTAATCTGGCAATAATATCTTCATATCCTCTTTGAATAGAATAAAGATTGCGTAATATTGATTTTCCTTTGGCAGCTAACATGCAGATTAAAATATTCATAGCCGGACGCAAGGCTGGTGGGCAAATAATTTCAGTAGATTTAAATTTAGTTGGTCCAACAATTTCAGCTCGATGCGGATCTAATAAAGTAATTTTAGCTCCTAATTTATTTAATTCAGTGTAATAAATTGCTCTATTTTCCCAAGTCCAATCATGCACCATTGATTTTCCTTTAGCCTGAGTTAAAATTGGTGCAAAAAATGGTAAATTATCAATATTTAAACCTGGATAGGCTTGAGCATGAACTTTATCTGGAAGAGCAATTAATTTAGAAGGAATAATTTTAATATCAATTAAATTAAATTTTTTATTCTTAGACTTATATTTTTTTAATATTTTAAATTGCTGTCCCATTACTTTTAGTTTTTCTAACTCTATTTGTAAAAAGTTAATTGGACAATTTTTAATTATTAATTCAGATTTAGTTACAATGGCAGTAGTAATAAAAGCCATTGATTCAATTGGGTCAGGCATAATGGAGTAGTTTTGAACTGGTTTTAATTTTTTTACGCCAGTAATTTCTAAGGTAGTAGTGCCGATTCCTTTTATTTTAGCGCCAGCTTTTTGTAAAAAATAACATAAATCTTGCACCATGTAATTTGAACCCGCTAGATTAATAATAGTTTTTCCTGGAATTGTGCAAGCTGCCATAACAATATTTTCAGTACCAGTATCACTCATTTCATACATAGTGAATTCAGTACTTTTTTTATTTGAGGCATTTATAATTATTTTCTTTTTATTTTCAGAAATTTTTATGCCTAAATATTCAAATCCTAAAATATGAGGAGTTAAAGTTCTAATTCCTAATTTACAGCCACCTGGTTTATCAAAAGAGAAATTTTTTAAAATATTTGATAAAGCGCCAACTAACATAAAAGAAGAGCGAGTTGCTCTAACTGCATTTTTATTTATATTTTTTAAATTAATTTTGCCTGAGTTTTGAATAACTAATTTATTTTTTTCTTGCCATTCTACTTTAACGCCAATGGAATTTAAAATTTCCATTATTCTTTTTACCTCTTCTATTTCTGGAACATCAACTAAAATAGTCTTACCCTTAATTATGGCAGTAGCGCATAAAATAGCAACCGCTGAATTTTTAGCAGAGTTTGTTTTAACACTTCCTTTTAATTTTTTCCCACCGTTAATTAAATAATTTGCCATAAAATTTTTTAGCTTGCCCCGCCTCGCAAAGCGAGATGCGGGATAAATTGTAAGTTATAAGTAGCCTCTACGGGAGTTGCCCGTCTCGCCTACGGCGTAGCCGAGGCGGAAACCCGTGTTTCTAGTACCACGTACGGGAATCGAACCCGTGTTACCAGGATGAGAACCTGGTGTCCTAACCACTAGACGAACGCGGCGTATTTATAATTTTATTAAAATATTGTTTTAATTTTTTTCTACCAGCGTGTGATTTCCAATATCTTTCTCTTATTCTCGCCTCCTCAACATTATTAACTTCTTCAAGTTTAAAGCATCTAAATTTATTAAAATCAATTGTACTTTTTACTTGTTTATTTTTATGTTCTTTTACTCGATTATTTATATGATTTGAAAATCCTACGTATGTTTTTATATAATTTTCATTAATTAACCAATATATAATGTATTTTATAAACTGATAATTATATTACAATTTTTATTGCTTTTAGTCAAATGGTTGTACTAATTAAAGAGTATGATAAAATTAAGATAATAAGTTATTAATGATAAACATATGGTCACAGGAGTAGGTCCAACCCTTAATATAGAGAAAGCTCCTTTTTCAAGAGGAAATGCTGGAAGAAAAACAGGAACACGCGAAGGTCTTGACAAGCGGAGGGAGGGATATTATCCAATTAGGGGTCAAGGTTCTGAGCAAAGAATTGGAGAAAAAGATAATACTTTTGATGTGCAAAAGGATAATATATTATATAGTTCATTTAAAGAAATACCAAAAGAAGTACAAAAGAAAGTGAGTAAGATGATAGACAGTCTAGAAAAATTCAATAAAATGTCATTAAAATTAGATGATTTACCAGAAATAGTATCCAAGCTTAATAATGTTGATAAAGCAAATTTAAGTGAGATTTATGTTTATTTTAAAAAGATTTCAGATAATTTTAGTTCAATAGAAAGCGGTTCGCTAGAAGGATTACTTGAAGATAATCAGGAAGCAGTGGAAGTTTTTTTAGATAACCTAGCAAGTGTTGTTGACTCTAAATTTAAAGAAGTAGGGAATTTAAAAGAAAGTTTAGACCAAGCTGAAAATTTAAGAGACCAACTTAAAGAAGCAATGTAATTTATTTTATATATTTAAAAATATAAACTTGGTTATCTATATTTTTTATTTCATCAGCTTCGTATTTTGCTTCAGCTAAAACTTTATTAAAATTCCACCAGTATTTATTTAAAACTAAATAAGTTGCATTTGCATCCACTAATTCAGCTGCCTCTAAAGCGGTTTTTTTATTGGCTGATTTTTCTACCATTGATAAATAATATTGATATAATTTTTCACCAGTTGGAATTGGATAATAAAAATATTCGCCATGGCTGGTTTTATAATATTTTTTAAATCCAAATTCTCGCAAAGCAGAAGCTGTTACTTGCTGGTTGGCTAGGACGATAAAATTATCATCAACAGAATTTTCTTCAATCCAGTTTACCGCTTTAATATCGTAAATAGAGACTGAGTAGCTTTTAGAATTTTCATATTTATCAAAACGAGGATAAGAAGTATATAGAGAAGTTGGGATTAATAAAATTAAAAAAGTTAATAACGAATGTTTAATAATTTTATTTTGAGCTAAAATACTTTCAATTAATTTTGTTAGCGTTAATAATATAAAAGGTAGAGTAAAAAATATTGCCATTAATAAAATACGATTGGCAAAAGCTGAGCGTTCATAATCAATTAGATAATCAAAATTAATAAATTTTGTAAGTAAAAAAGATATAAATAAAGCAAGCGACATTAGCAAATTAGTTTTTAAATATGAGCTAGCTTGTTTTTTATATATAAAAATACCAGCGATTATAAAAAGTAAAATTATAATTGCAATATTAAATTTATATAAATAAATAAAATTTAATAAAAAGTTTTCTGAGCCACTTAAAAATAATGTTGGCATTTGCCACATGGAAATTTTTTCAGCTGAGTTAGTGGAGTTAATTATAGGATTAGTTAAATTATTAATATAAAGTAGAACTGGAATTGTTATTGCTGATAATAAAGTTAATAGCACTAAATAGTATGTAGTTAATTTTGGTTTAATAAATTGTTTACCATAATTCATAGTCACGAATAAAATTGCCGGGATGCCAGCGAGAGGGTGAATAGAGGCGGTGGCGAGCGCAAGTGTAACTATTAAGAAATCCAATTTACTATAGTAAATTGGATTTCTAGATAAACTAAGCAAAATTATTAAAATCAAAAATAAAAATGCTAGATTTTGCGGAGTGGTTGCAATAAAAATTGAGAAAGGAAAAATTAAAGTAAACAAAGTGGCTAATAAAGCTATCTTATTTTCACCAGTAAATTTTTTAATAGCATTAAATAAAGCATAAGGTAAAAATAAAACAGTTAAAATTGGTAATAATAATTTATCAATTAAAACTATTGGAATGAAAGTTAATTTATGAATAAAAACAACAAAGCCATACTGACCAAGATAATAAAATGGTTTGGGTGTGACTGCGCCAATTTGAGCAATTAATTTTTCAGTTGTTTGATGAATAAAAGGATCATAGCCGTAACCGATGGCATAGACTACTAAAGCAACTGATATTGATAAGAGAAAGTGTAGTGAAATTAAAAAAAGATTTAAGATTTTAGATTTTAGATTTAAGATTACGACAATGAGAACTAATACGGATAATGTATAAGTGACAAAAAAATACCAAGGAATAACTTGCCAAGGAGAGGTAAGGGCTTCGGCGGATTGAGCTTGAAATAATATTACAAAATTTGTTACTAGAAAAAATAAATAAAGTATAATTAAAATTATATTCAAAGATGAAGGTTTGTTATGAGCTATGTGTTCTACGCCTGCCTGACCGGTAGGCAGGTTGTGTGCTTCTTTGACTTTATAACCTTTATTTAGTAAGATAAATGTAATTGTAGTAAAAATTAACATCAAAAAAACACCAATATAATTCATCTGATATAGGCGATAAACTACACCTCCCCAGAAAAAAAGTAGAGATGTGATAAGTAAAGAATTATAGTATAGTTTAGTCATATTTTAAATATACAAGAAAAGTAGAAAATTACAAAGCTCTGACTTTCAACTTTGTGACCTTCTGACTTTCGACTAAAAATATGTGGTTAATTCACGATGATAAAGATTATCAAAAGGCAGATAAAATATTCTGGCACGATAAGGTGTTAGCTGTTACTTTTTTAAAATTATTTCCGTCTTTTGTAAAACCAAATCACTTAACAATGTTTCGGTTTTTAGCAACTCCTTTTGTAGCTTTTTTAATGATGACGGGTAATTATCAAATTGGTTTATGTACTTTTTTAATAGTAGCCTTTACTGATGCTTTAGATGGCTCAATGGCACGCACTCGTAATGAAATTACTGACTGGGGTAAAATATATGATCCATTAGCTGACAAGATATTGATTGGCTCCATGATTTTTACGATTGTTTTACGCTATGTTGATTTTTATGCTGCCATAATTATAATTATTTTAGAAATAGTAATTATTGCTACAGCTTGGTGGCGTAAGCATAATGGATACACAGTAGAGGCAAATATTTGGGGTAAAATAAAAATGATACTTCAAGTTGCTGGAACAGTTTTTCTATTATTATCAATTATTTTTAATTTAGAGGCCTTACTACCATTTGGCGCAGGTGCTTTTTATTTAGCAATCGCTTTTGCAGTAGTGAGTTTATTAACTTATGGAATATAATGCCCTCAACCATCTCCCAGTAGAGAGGGGGTTAAAATTAAATTTTAAATAAAAAAAAGGCGAGGAACCAATGATGAAGACGCTGACTAACCGGCCAACGTGAAGACAGAAATAACGGTTTCGAGGTTATCTGCCTATAGGAGGGATGGTCCCTCGCCCACTTAAATATTAACAAATATATAAAATATGTCAAATTACGATCACAAAAAAATAGAAGCTAAGTGGCCCGCCTTCGCTAAAGCTACGGCGAGGCAAGCAGAAAAAATATGAATACAAAAAAATATAAAATTTATGACGATTTTTTAAAAGATGGTGGAGAGGGTAAGTGGCAGAAGAAGTGGGAGAAATCAGATTTGTATAAAGCGGATGACAGTAAAAAAGATAAACAATATTTATTAGTTGAGTTTCCATATCCTTCTGGAGCTGGTTTACATGTGGGGCATGCACGGTCTTATACTGCCTTGGATATTATGGCGCGTAAATTAAGAATGGAAGGCAAAAATGTAATGTATCCAATCGGTTGGGATGCTTTTGGTTTGCCAACTGAAAATTACGCCATTAAAAATAAGATTCATCCTAGACAAGCAACTGAAGAAAATGTGGCTACTTTTACTAAGCAATTAAAAGCGCTTGGTTTTTCTTTTGACTGGTCACGGGAAATTAATACCACTGATCCAGAATATTATAAATGGACTCAATGGATATTTTTACAATTATATAAAAAAGATTTGGCTTACAAAAAGAAAATGGCCATTAACTGGTGTCCGAGTTGTAAAATTGGTTTAGCTCATGAAGAAGTAGTGGACGGCAAATGTGAGCGTTGTGGCGCGGAAGTGGAACAACGTGATAAAGAGCAATGGATGTTGGCGATTACTAAATACGCTGACAGATTAATTAAAGATTTAGATACAGTTGATTATTTAGATAAAATTAAAACTCAACAGGTTAATTGGATTGGCAGAAGTGAAGGAGCTTCACTTAAATTTCAAATAGCAAAAAACAAAAAACAAAAAAATTCTAAATCTCAAATCTCAAATCATAAAGATTATATTGAAGTGTTTACTACTCGTCCTGATACTTTATTTGGAGCGACTTATATGGTGTTAGCGCCAGAACATGGATTAGTAGAACAATTAAAAGATCAAATTGAAAATTTGTCAGAAGTTAAAAAATATATTAAAGAAGCAAACAAAAAAAATGATTTGCAACGTACTTCTCTGGAAAAAGATAAAACAGGTGTAGAGCTAAAAGGAATTAAAGCAATTAATCCAGCAAATAATGAAGAAATTCCAGTTTGGATTGCTGACTATGTTTTGGCAAGCTATGGCACGGGTGCGATTATGGCAGTACCAGCTCATGATGAGCGTGATTGGGAGTTCGCTAAGAAATTTAATATAGAAATAAGACAAGTTATTTTAACTAGAGGTTCAGTAGCTGGTTCAGTGAAGATAGATAAAAAAGGAAATGCTCAAGGGGTTGTTCAAAAGTTTAAAGATGAATGGAATGATCATTATGTAAATGAAGGTAAAATGATAAATTCCAGTGAATTTGACGGAATGGATTCTGAAGAAGTTAAAAAGAAAATTACTAAAAAAGTTGGCGGTAAAATTACTACTCAATACAAACTCCGCGATTGGATATTTTCTCGTCAACATTATTGGGGCGAGCCGATTCCTATTATTTATTGTGAACAGTGTGCAAAACAAAAAGAACAAGTTTTAATTTTACATGGATGGGAAGACAATTCTAAGTCAGGCTTTATTCCATCTTTGAAAAAAAATTTAGAAACAAAGGGCTATGAAGTTTTTGTTTTTGACGCACCTAATACTAGTGAGCCAAACTTTGATGAATGGTACAGCTTTATTAAAGAAAAAATAAAAATAAAACAATTGAAAAATTTTCATTTAATAGGTCATAGTATGGGGGGGCATTTAGCGTTAAAGATAGCAGAAGAACAAAAGTTACAAAGCTTAACTTTAGTTGCGCCAGTTGGTTTTAGTCCTTCAGATGAATATTTTAAACAATTTAAAGACGAATTAACAGAAAAAGAGTTAGAAGTATATAAAAAATTTCAAGACCATTCTTTAAGTATAAAAAAATTAAAAGAGAATGTAGGTAATATTAATTTTATTTTTGGTGAAAAAGATGATTGGATTACAGAGGAAATAAGAAACTATTATCAAAACAATTTTCAAGATTTAGCTGAAATTAAAATTTTATCTAATTATAAACATTTCAGCGAAAATGAAGGCGTGAAGAAGCTTCAGCATGTAGAGGATTTGTTTAGTATAAATAATTCAGGTGAAATACCAGTGCCAGAAAAAGATTTGCCAGTAAAATTACCTGATGTAAAAAATTATGAACCAACTGACACAGGTGAGTCGCCCTTAGCCGCGATTACTGATTGGGTAAATACAAAATGTCCAAAATGTAAGGGAAATGCTAAACGAGAAACAGATACCATGCCAAACTGGGCTGGATCTTCTTGGTATTTTTTACGTTATTGCGATCCGAATAATGATAAAGAATTTGCTAGTCAAACTAAATTAAAACAATGGATGCCAATTGATTTATATAATGGTGGCATGGAACATACCACTCTCCATCTTTTATATTCTCGTTTTTGGAATAAATTTTTATACGATCAAAAATTAGTCCCAGTATCAGAGCCATACGCCAAACGCGTATCACATGGCATGGTTTTAGCTGAAGATGGTAAAAAGATGTCTAAGAGTTTGGGGAATGTAATTAATCCAGATGAAATAATTGAAAATATTGGCGCTGATAGTTTACGATTGTACGAAATGTTTATGGGACCATTTGCCGAAACAATTCCGTGGAGTACGGAGGGTGTTAAGGGTGTGAGGAGATTTTTGGAAAAAGTATTTAGTCTTGAGTCAAAAGTCGCAAAGTCAAAAGTGACGACGACGAATTTATTACATAAAACAATTAAAAAAGTGGCCGAGGATATTGATAATATGAAATTTAACACTGCAATATCAGCGATGATGATTTTTGTAAATGAAGCGCAAAAAGAGGGAATTAGTAAAGAAGATTTTGAAAATTTTTTAATAATCTTAGCTCCATTTGCGCCACACATAACTGAAGAATTATTTGAAAGTTTGGGTAACAAAGAAAGTATCTTCAAACAGCCATGGCCAAAATATGATGAAAAATTAATTCAAGATGAAACAATTCAGTTAGTTGTGCAGGTGAATGGCAAAGTGCGTGATAATATTGAAGTAGAGTCTGGAATCTCTGAAGAAGAAGCAAAAGAAAAAGCTTTAGCTAGCGAACAAGTTAAAAAATGGACGGAAGATAAGGAGGTAGTTAAAATAATTTTTGTCAAAAATAAATTAGTTAATATAGTAGTGAAATAATTTTAAATATATGGAAAATGAAATTAACAATACATCTTTAATAGGAGAAAAAATTACTGACATAGAATTAGATGCATTTCATGAGAATCAAATTAAAAAAATTAAAATGTCTGATTATCAGGGAAAGTGGTTGATTTTATTTTTTTATCCAGCTGACTTTACTTTTGTTTGCCCAACAGAGTTGGAAGAAATGGCTAATACTTATGAACATTTTAAAGAAGTAGGGGCTGAGGTATTAAGTGTCAGTACAGATACTGTTTTTACTCATAAAGCCTGGCATGATAGTTCGCCAGCAATTGGCAAAATTACTTTTCCAATGTTAGCTGACCCAACCGGCAAATTATGTAAATCTCTAGGAGTATACATTAAAGAAGAAGGCTTGGCTTTGCGTGGCAGTTTTATTATAGATCCAGATGGCGTTATCAAGGCTTATGAAGTGCATGATAATAATATTGGTCGTAGCGCTCATGAATTATTAAGAAAATTACAAGCAGCAAAATTTGTACGTGATAATGGTGGTGAAGTTTGTCCTGCTAATTGGCGTCCTGGCAGTCAAACTTTAAAGCCAGGATTGGATTTAGTGGGAAAGATATAATAAATAATTTTAAATATATGGAAAATTTAAAAAAAATAGAAAATAATATAAACGAAGGCCCGAATAGAACAGAAGTACGTAATCAAGAAGTTAAGGATGTTGTGGATTATTTAATTAGCGATGAATTCTGGAATCAATTCAAAAAAGTTCAAAATGAAGAAGGAAAAGATGAGTACGACAAAAAAACGATTTTAGCAATCAAAGAAGCACTTCAACGAGAAATAAAAAACATAGGAGAAAAGCCAGAGAAAAAAAATATTATTACTGAACAAGCAGCATAATATATTTTATTTTTTAATAAAAGTGGCTCATTTCAAAATAACAAAAAAAGCAACGAAAGCGAGGTGATTCTCATGTGCAGTCCATCAGAAGAAATAATACAAAAAATAGAGGAAGAGTCGAGAGTTGAAATGGAAGCCTACTGCAGAAAAATGGAAAAATGGGGAATGTTTTGGGTGGCAATATCTGGCGCAGTTTGTGCTTTAATTTTAACATATCTGTTAAGATTATGTGGTGCGTAGAATAGCTCATTTCAAAAAAAACAGAATAAAAAATTCTGTTATCAACTTAGAAAGTCCTATATTGATTCGGGACTTTTTTATTTGTAAAATTTATACTATAATACAGGTAGATTGTCTGCTCCCTAAGCCTTAAAATCATTGGGGTAAATTAACCCAAATTCGCTTAGACCACAGGCAATCTTAAAAGATGCGGAATTACTCCGCTTTTTTTATTGACACAAGTTAGCCCAAAAGGTAAAATAAGACTGTAATTAGATAATATAAACATATGAGACTATCTACTCTCTTCACAAAAACCATTAAGGAAACTCCTAAGGATGAGTTAAGCTTTAATGCACAAATTTTAATAAAAGCTGGCTTTGTTGATAAGCTTAGCGCTGGCGTGTATACATATTTACCGCTAGGTTTGCGAGTTTTAAAAAATATTGAAAACATCATTAGAGAAGAAATGGACAAAATTGGCGGACAAGAAATTTTGATGCCAGCCTTAGTTCCAAAAAAATTATGGGAACAAACTGGTCGCTGGAAAGATTTTGACGCTTTATTTAGATTAGCCGGCAGTGATAGTCGTGAATATGGTTTGGGTGCCACTCATGAAGAGGTGATAGTGCCATTAACTCAACAGCATGTTCTTTCTTACAAAGAACTGCCAGTTTATATTTATCAAATTCAAGATAAATTTAGAAATGAAAAACGTGCTAAATCAGGTATGTTGCGTGGACGTGAGTTTATCATGAAAGATATGTATTCTTTTCACACTGACGAAGAGGACTTAAATCGTTTTTATAAAGAAATGCAAAAGGTTTATTTTAAAATCTTTGAACGTTGTGGTTTATTAAACCATACATTTTTAACTTTTGCTTCTGGTGGTAGTTTTTCTAAATATTCTCATGAATTTCAAACAGTAACTGAAGCTGGCGAAGATGAAATTTATGTTTGTGATGATTGTAAGATTGCTATTAATAAAGAAGTATTAAACGAATTAAATAATAAATGCCCAAATTGTGAAAGTAAAAAGTTGACTAAGCAAAAAGCAATTGAAGTAGGAAATATTTTTAAATTAAAAACAAAATATTCTGATCCGTTTAATTATCAATATGTAAATGAAACTGGGAAAAAACAGCCAGTAGTAATGGGTTGTTATGGTATTGGCTTAAGCAGGGTAATGGGGACAATTGCGGAAGTACTTCATGATGATAAAGGATTAATTTGGCCAAAAGAAGTGGCACCATTTACAGTTCATTTAGTTGCTTTACACAGCAAGGATCCTGAAGAAAATAATAAAATAAAATTAACTGCTGAAAAAGTTTACAAAGAATTGCGGGAAAATAAAATTGAAGTATTATTTGATGATCGAGATGGAGAAACTAGTGTCGGTGAAAAATTTAATGATGCTGATTTAATTGGTTGCCCAATTCGTCTAGTAGTTAGTGAACGTAGTTTGAATAATGACAGCATTGAAGTAAAGAATAGAGATAGTGAGGATAAAGAGATGATAAAAATTAAAAAGATTTTGAGTGGGGGGATTAGTTAGAATAGTAAGACTAGTTAGATTAGTTATTAGTAAAATATGAAAACAACAAGACAGGAAAAATTAAAAAGTTATTTAACCGAAAAGAAGAGATTTGAGTTTAAAAATAAAGATGGAGAATTTATGGTTTATGACTGTAATAATAAAGAATGGTTACCTTGTGTATTTAAAAAAAGTAGTAGAAAAAAAGGTGTTAGATATTTTTCTAATCGTAAACTAGAAGAAGATGTTTTATCTTTTTTAGAAAGCAAAGAATATCATAATATAAATAGAGCAGAAATAAAAGGGCTTATAAAATTAATACCTATTGAAATTAATTAAAACTGATAAAAATAATTTGTATTTAATATAAGTAAATTAATAAACTAGATAAAATTGTCTTCATGACTAAATCTATTAAAAATATATTAGGATATATATTAGGAGTTGTATTTATTATTATTTCATTGTGGATTATTTTTATATTGCTAGGAGTTTTAAGATTAGTTGGTTTATTTATAATTCCAATAGCAATAATTATAAGTCCTATAATTTTATTAGTTAAATATTTTTATAATAAATAACAATATGAATCAAAGAAATTATAGAATATTATCAAAAATTTTTAAAATATTTACAATTATTTGGGTTTATTTTTTTGGAGTAGTTATTATATTATCTATTATTGGTTTCTTTTTAACATCAACATCTTTTATTGATGGTTGGCAAAAAGTTAGTGAAATTTTTAGTCCTTTTAATATTGCAAATTTAATTGTAACGATTATTTTTCTATCTCCAGCTTTAGTTTCATATACACTATACGAATATTTTGAAAAAAATATTAAAAATAGTAATAATAAATAATTTTTCACTAAACCCCCTTAAGGGGGTTTCGGACGTAGCCTTGTGATTTATCACTGGGTTTGAAATAGATATTATAATTTAAAAATAATAAAAAATTATGAGTACACCTGAACAAATTCCACAACAAAAACAAAAGGAGAGAGAAAAAATGGAAATTACAAGCACTACCACATTTCAAGAAAGTATCAAAACTGGTAATCTTGAAGAAGCTACGGCTTGGCTTGAAAAAGTTAAGTCTGATCCAAAGTATGATGAAAGATGGCTTGACCATCGAAGTCGTGAACTTATGAAAGCTCTTTGTGATGCAGGGCAATTAGATGAGGCAGAAAAATACATTGATTATGCTCAAAATGAAGAAGGTCGTGATGGTCGTAGAAAAAAAATAGAGCGATTACGAAATCAATCATCTTAACAGAAAAAACTTAAAAAATAAAAACAAAACGCAATTTTTAGATTCAATAACTTTCCGACTTTTTGACTCTTAGACTTGCGACTAAAATTCCATGTTAAATAATTTTTTTGCTAAATTTAGTAAAGATTTAGGTATTGATTTAGGATCAAGCTCAACCCTTATTATTAGTAATGATAAGGGTATTGTTATTGATGAGCCATCTGTGGTGGCAGTTAATACTAGAACAGACGAAATTTTGGCAGTTGGAGTTGAAGCTGCTAAAATGTCTGGCAAAACTCCAGCACATATTATGACTATCAAGCCATTAAGTAATGGGGTTATTTCTGACTTTGAAGTAGCTGAAAAAATGATTAAATATTTTATTGATAAAGTGCATGCGGAAAATTTTACTTTATTGCCCCGTCCAAGAATTGTAATTAATATTCCTTCTGATATCACAGAAGTAGAAAAAAAAGCAGTAGAAGATGTGACTAAAACTGCTGGGGCCAGAGAGATTTTATTAGTAGATAATGCTTTAGTGGCAGCTGTTGGTGCACGTTTACCAGTGCTAGACGCTACTGCTAATATGATTATTGATATTGGAGGTGGTAAAACTGAAATTGCTATTGTTTCATTAGGTGGAGTAGTAACTTGGAAAAATTTACGACTTTCTGGAATTACTTTAGATCAAGATATTGTGCAATATGCTCGTGATGAATTTAATATGTTAATTGGCGAGCGAGTGGCTGAAGATATTAAAAAAAGAATTGGTTCGGCTTCTCCTTTGGCTGAGCAAGTGGAGATGAATATGTGTGGCCGTGATTTAGTAAATGGTTTGCCAAAAGAAATTGTAATTAATGATGGGCAAGTGCGAGAAGCTTTGTCGCGTAGCATTTTTCATATTATTGAAAGTATTAAGGCAACCTTAGAAATGACTCCACCTGAATTAGTAGCTGATATTTATGAACGAGGAATTATTTTAACTGGTGGTGGAGCATTATTGCGAGGATTAGATAAAGAAATTGCCAATGCTACCAAAATTCCTGTAAGAATTGCTGATGATCCACTCACTTGTGTAGTGCGTGGTACGGGAAAAATTTTAGAAGATTTGGAAATTTACAAAAATATATTTTTACCATCTGCTAGTAATTAATGCCCTCTATAAAATATGTGGAAATTTTTAAATAAAAAAACAATTAGTTTTATTACGGCAGTATTGTTGATTTTTATAATGCACTATGTTGGTGTATTGCAAGTTGTTGAAAATTATTTAATTTCTTTTTTAAAGCCAGTTGAAAAAGTAGTTTTTGAAGGTAGTAATAAAGTTCAAACTTATTATGATGAAAAAACAGATAAGCGAGATTTATATGCTATTAATAAAAAATTAGAAGAAGATAATCAAAATCTTTTAGTGGAAAATGTTGAATTAAAAGTTTTAGAAGATGAAAATAAAGCACTCAGGGAGCAAATAAAATTTTATTCAAAATATAAATACGAAAAAGTAGTTGCCAATATTATTAATAAAAGTGGAGATATAGAAACTGGTCATACTATTACTTTAGATAAAGGCAGGGTTGATAGCATAGCAATAGGACAAGGAATTGTATCAGGTAATGGAATAATTGTTGGTAAAATTTTTGCAGTTCAGGAAAAAATTTCTCATGGTTATTTGATTACTGACAAGAATTGTAAAATTGCTGCTGTTCTATCAGATAAAACTGCTACTACTGGCATAACTACTGGCGACTTGGGTTTAACCGTTAAAATGGATTATATTCCTCAAACAGAAGAATTTAATATTGATGATTTGGTTATTACCTCAGGTTTAGAATCTAAAATTCCCAAAGGATTAATTATTGGAAAAATTAAGGAAATACAGAGAGAAACAAATGACTTATTCCAGACAGCTGTTATTAATCCTGCTCTTAATTTAGATACTATTTTGGTAGTGTCAATAATTATAAACTAAAATTTTTCCTACGAAATACGAATAAGTACGAATATTACAAATTTTATTATTAATACTTTAATATGTGGTGGCATAGAATAATAATATTTTTTTTAGTTATATTAATTTTTATTATACATAATTCTTTTATTATTAATTTGCCTTTATTTTTTCAATATCTAGATGTACTTTTATTAATAGTTATTTTAATTTTAGTCTTATATGGGTGGCAACGCGCTCTATATTTAGGACTATTTTTTGGTCTTTTGGTTGACATGCATTCTTTTTATTTTTTTGGTTTAAATATAATTTCTATTATTGGCGCTGTTATAATCGCTAACATATTTTTAACTAAATTTTTTACCAATCGATCATTTTATTTTTTTATTTTAATAACTTTAACTACTGTTCTTAGTTATGAAATTTTAAAATTATTTATCTTATTTATTAATAATTTTATTTTTAAAAATTTACCATATCCTTTAGTTTTAAATATTAATTATTTTTTAACACTTTTCTACAAACTAACAGTTAATGCAATAGCAGTTATTATAATTTTTTATATTGCTACTTATTTTAGTAAAGCATTAAAACCGTTCATTATTATTAAATCTAAAACAACTACTCGTTATGAGTAGATATATTTTATCTTTAAATTTTAAAATTCTAATTTCGAAATCCCTGCCTTGCCGGCAGGCAGGCAAAATAATATCAAAATTCAAACCCGCCCGACCGCTGTCGCCATTAATATTGTAATAATATTTATTCTTAGTTGCGACAGGCGGGCGCGGTGAATAAATTTTCAAAACATAAATTTAGTTTAGTTATTTAAGTTTTAATATTTGAATTTATTTTGAGTTTTGTGCTTAGGATTTTGAGCTCAAATAAAATGGCAAGAATTTATACTAGAAAATTTAAAAAAGGTTTTGAGGATTTTTTTTCTGCCAAAGAACGTCGAATAAAAGACGCTAAACTAGCAGCTGGTTATCGCTTAAATTGGACTGAAGAAGGGTTATTAGGGGAGCGTGAAGCAGAAATGGGTGGAGAAAATATGGGACGCAACATATCATTGCGTAAATTAAATTTGTTGCTAGTATTTTTAGTTTTAGCAATATTTTTTTTGTTTGCTAGATCAGCTTATTTACAAACAGCCAATACTGAGCGTTACCAGCAATTAGCCCAATACAATCGTATTCGTACTCAGCGATTAGATGCTGAGCGAGGTATTATTTATGACAGCAATAAAAAAGCTTTAGTTTACAACAAGCCAATTTTTTATTTGCAAGTAATACCAGCTGATATTTATAATAGCGACTATTCAATAACTGAAGTGACTAATATTATTAGAGAAACTTTAGGACAAGAGGCAGAAGAAAAATTAGATTATATTTTAATTAAAAATAAAAAAGATCCACTATTATCATATCAACCACAAAAAGTTTTTGAGGACATAGAATATGAAACAGCTCTTAATTTAAAATTAATTTTTGAAGATTTGCCTGGATTGTCAGTGGAAGTATTAGCTCAAAGAAATTATCTTTTACCGTCTTTATCTTTTTCTCACATTTTAGGATATACAGGCATGATTACGGAAAAAGAATATGATGTATTAAAAGAAGATTATGCTTTAACTGATCATTTAGGCAAGGTAGGGTTGGAAAAATTTTGGGAAAAAGAATTACGCGGTGAGCATGGTGGCAAGTTTATTGAAGTAGATGCACTCGGTAAAGAAAAAAGAGTAATTAATCAAAAAAATAAACAGGATGGTTACAATTTAGTTTTATCAATTGACTCTGAATTGCAGAAAAAATTAGAAGAAGAAATTAAAACTCAATTAAAATTAACTGGAACTAAAAAAGCGTCAGGTGTAATTTTAAATCCTAATAATGGCGAAGTGTTAGCTTTAGTTAGTTTTCCTAGTTTTGATAATAATAATTTTTCTCAAGGAATTAGCACAGAAAATTATCAAGCTTTAATTGAAAATAAAAATCGACCTTTATTTAGCCGAGCGGTTAGTGGAGAATTTCCAACTGGTTCTACTTTCAAGCCAATTGTAGCGGCCGCTGCCTTACAAGAAAATATTATTACCAAAAATACTACTATCAATAGTACTGGCGGAATCGCTGTTAAATCTTGGTTTTTTCCTGATTGGAAAAGTGGTGGACATGGAATTACTAATGTCCGTAGCGCCTTGGCTTGGTCAGTTAATACTTTCTTCTACTATATTGGCGGAGGATTGCCAAAACCAGGAACTGATTTTACTGAATTCACTGATGCCTTGGGTGTAAAAAAAATAACTGACTATGCCCGTTTATTTGGCCTTGGTAAACCGCTGGGAATTGATTTGCCTAGTGAGGCTAGTGGATTTTTGCCGTCTAAAGATTGGAAATTAGAAGTAAAAAATGAACGATGGTATATTGGTGATACTTATCATTTAGCGATTGGACAGGGTGATATTACGGCCACCCCCTTGCAAGTAGCTGCCTATACATCCGTCTTTGCTAATAGTGGAACATTATATAAACCTCATTTAGTAAAAGAATTATTAAACAGTGATGATAGTTTGGCTAAAAAAATAGAGCCAGAAGTTTTGCGTTATGATTTTATTGAACCTGAACATATTGAAACTGTTCGACAAGGAATGCGAGATACAATTGAATATGGTAGTGCTAGTAGCTTACAAAGCGTGCCAGTATCAGTGGCTGGTAAGACAGGAACTGCTCAATGGTCATCAACTAAAAATCATCATTCTTGGTTTATTGGTTTTGCGCCATTTGATAAGCCAGAAATTACCATTACAGTTTTGGTAGAAGAGGGAAGTGATGGTGTTACCAGTGCTAGTGTGCCAATAGCCAAAAGAGTGTTGCAGTGGTATTTTTCTCAATAATAAATTTTAAATTATAAGTTGCAAAAGGCATAGAGTTGACAAAACTCTAAATTATAGTAATATGTAGAACATTGATATTAAAATCTGACTTGGAGGAGTAAATCATGTTCTTTATGAAAAAATTAACCTCTTTAAAACGATGTTTCTTTTTTTACTTGCATAAGATTATAGGGCACAGTCCAATAGAGTGGGATTGCTTAAAAGACGGAGAAGAAAGCGGGTGCTGTAAGTGGTGTGGCACAAGAGTTGATGTGTAATAGAATTTTTAAAATAACATTAAATTCTCAAAAGCTTCCAAAAGGAGGCTTTTTTAAATTATTTTTAAATTAAAACTAGCACTCTTGAGCTTGTCGAAAAATTGACAAAATAAGCTTTTGCACCTAAACTAAAATCAATTGTTCTTACCATCCACTCTAAACTAGGAGAAGAGAAATGAAAAACCATCTTCAAAATCCACTTGTGCAAATTGGACTAGTTGGACTAGCCGTAGTTATTTTGTTCGTTGGTGTTTTTGTGACCGAAAGAAATGAGAGGAACAGAGAAGAAGCATCATTCGCAGAGCTTGGTTTGACTAATCTTGCCGCTAAACAGTATTTATCAGCGGGAGCAGACCATTACCAAAAAGCAATAGATGAAGTGGACGAACCAGAAATGAAGGCGAAGATTGCTGATTACTGCCGCAAGGAAATAATCAGAAAAACGTGGCTAAGCCAATCAGAGCATGTTCGTGTGTTGAAAACCGCCTTAGAACTTACGCCAACTTCCCAAAAGGCTAAAAACGAAGTGATAGCATCGGGCATGAGAACGGTAGCTTTCTTGATAGACAAAGACGATGATCGTTGTTTAAATCACGCCGTTAATCTTTTGGAAAGTTTTATCAAGCATACTGCTGATTTAGAAAAGCGAAATGATCTCATGGCTAAAGCCGTGCCTATTTACGAAAGTCTTGTTGAAATGTCCTCTGTCCACAATGAGAAAGGAATGTATTTATCAAGAATTAGTAATTTAACAAAAGAGCAACTTTGATCAATTCCTCGCCCTTTGGTTTTGTAACAGCGATTTCAAGACGTCGATTTCAGGTATTTCGGCGTTTTTTATTTACCCAAAATTAGCACTCTTGACACTAGACTGCTAATTACGCTATACTATCATAGTATGGAAAAACGCCAGCAAAATTTGCTAAAAATTATTATTAAAGAATATATAAAAACAGCCGAGCCAATCAGCTCGGGTTTACTAGTGAAAAAATTTAAACTACCTTACAGTCCAGCCACTGTCCGTAATGAATTAGTAAAACTAGAAGAAGAAGGTTTCATTCATCAGCCACATACGTCAGCTGGTAGGGTACCAACAGAAAAAGCATATCAATTTTACGTAGAAAATTTCTTATCTGCCAAAAAGCCAGTAATGCAAATTGAAGCTAAACAAGATAATGAACAATTTTTAAAACAAACAGCCAAAACATTAGCAGCTAAATCAGGTCTAGCAGTATTTTGGGCAACTGATAATCATAATTTATATTACACTGGCATTTCCAATCTATTATCCCAGCCAGAATTTGTAGAAACTCAACAAGTTTTAAGTATTTCTAGAATTATAGACGACATTGAAGATATTGTAGCAGATATGTATTCTAGTATGACTGATAAGCCACAAATATTTATTGGCCAGAAAAACCCTTTTGGCGCGATTTGTGGAAGTGTAGTAGTAAAATATGAAAGAGATGGTGATCGTGGCATGTTCGGTATTGTCGGACCAATGCGAATGGATTATGAGCAGTGTTTAGGGCTTATCAATTATATTGTAAATAAAATATAGTTACTTATTGTCATCTCGACGCGTAGCGGAGAGATCTATAATAGTTACTTTAGAGCACTAACGTTACTATTATAGATTTCTCACCTATGGTTCGAAATGACAAAAAAAAGAGTATGAAAGATAAAAAGAAAAACCCCGTAAAATCGTTACGCGATAACGGGGCAAGCAAAAAGAATAAACCCGAAGATTACAAAAATCTTTATAGCAGAGCTTTAGCTGATTATCAGAATTTACAGAAACAAACTACCAAAGAAAAAGAAGAGTTTGCGCGCTATGTAAAGTCTAATATGATAATGGAGTTTATTCCGATTTATGAGAATTTAAAGTCTGCCGTGGAACATTCCCCGCTTCGCAAGCAAAGCGAGGCGAGTGATGAAGATAATCATGATAGTTGGTTGGAAGGCGTGAAATTTGTAATCAAGCAGTTTGAAGATATGTTAGCTAATAACGGTGTGCAGATTATTAATCCTGTTGATGAAAATTTTAATCCATCTGAACATGAGGCAGTTGAAAAAGTGGAAACTGAAAATAAAAAACAAGTTGATAAAATAGTGAAAGTTGTAAAACCAGGATATAAAATGGGAGATAAGGTGATTCAGGTGGCTAAAGTTGTTGTTTATAATTTAAAAAAATAATAGAACACATAACGTTTCGTTAGTAAGCGGTTCGACCGCTCCTGCTGGGACGATCGAACCGCTAAACAAGCTTTTTAAGATAATTTAGAATTGCTCCTTAAATTTAAACAAAAACCCTTTTAATATAAAATGTAGTGCTAGATTGGTCACCTCTCAAGCGACTTTCAAATATCCAAAGTGAGGTTTAGATAGGGGGTGATATATGATATTATTTTTTATCATTTTTATCATCAAAAAATAATTTTGTATTCTAAATAAATTAAGAATAAGATTTTTTGTCCAGTCAATTCAATTTTTTTCAAAGGTTAAAATCAAGGGTTTTTGTGTTGAATTTAGGGAATAAATAAAATAATTATGACGTCAAAAGAATTTAAAAAGATAAAAGATAAATACGGAAAATGCGCAAGTTGGGCAATTTGGAATCCTGATAATATTAAAGATTTATCAGTTATAGAAAAAAATAGAGAGTATTTAAATTCCAATATTATAATGATTGGATTAAATGTTTCAGCAGGAATAAAAAATGATTGGCAGAATTTTCACGGAGGTTTGTATGATAGACGATTAGTGAAGTTATTTAATATAAAACCCTATAGAGGAGCTTATATAACAGATTTTATTAAAGACTATATTGAACCAAATTCTAAATTAGTTTTAAAAGAATTAGATAAACCCACGGTATATAAATATAAAAAAGAATTTGAAAAAGAAATAGAAGATATAAAAGCAGAAAATCCTTTAATTATATTATTCGGGGGAGATAGTAATAAGTTTGTAAAAGTATTTAAAGAATTATTTGAAAAAAAATTTGAAAAAATAATAAATATTCCTCATTTTTCTTCATGGGGAAGTGATGAGGAATGGATCAAGAAAGTTAAAAGTAAATTAAAATAATAATTAATTTAAAAATATGGAAATAAATTTTAAGGAAAAACCAGATCAAAAATTAGTAGAAAAATATGAGAAAAAATTATCAGAATTTTTGCAAGCACATAATTTAATTATTAAAATTATTATTCGCGACAAATCTTTACCACTACCTTTTTATCATATTGTAAAATCAAACAATTCGGGAATAAATTATTGGATTAGTAATATAGATATAAAAATGGAAAATGGTAAAAAAATTATATTAGAACCATGGTTTTGTGATTTATTCGGAATAGACAAGAATATGGACGATGCTATTTTATGGAATATTGCTTACTCTATTCAAAAAGGTTTATATAAAGAATTAAATATTGAAGAATTTATTAATAATCCAGATGATCCTTATTGGAAATTATGGGAATATTATCCTAAAAATAGTAAATAATAAAAATATGAGAATTGAAATAAGTGATCCAAAATATCATTCTAGTAATGGAAATTTTGAGATAACATTAGATTTAATTGATGAAATTAAACAAGAAGTTCATTCCAAAAAAATTGTAATTACAAAAAAAGTTTGGCATTTTACTTTTCCTAAAAAATTAAATTTAAAATACGAAGAAAAATCAAAATTAATAGATGATTTTATTAAAAAATGGTTAAAAGAATATGCAGATTCGCAAGAGAAAAAATATTGGAGTAATTGGGATAAACAGCCTGATACTCAAAAAATTTCTTCATATGAAATTACACAAAGAGGCAATATTGGAATTAAATGGGGTTAAAATTAATAACTAATTTAACAAATCTAACTAATTACTAAAAATAAAAAATATGTCAAAAATCTTAGGAATTGATCTGGGTACAACAAACTCAGCCATGGCTGTCATAGAAGGCGGTCAACCAAAAATTTTAGAGAGTAAAGAAGGGAATAGAACAACTCCTTCAATCGTTGCTATTAGCAAAACCGGCGAACGCTTAGTCGGACAAATTGCTAAACGCCAAGCAGTCACTAATCCAGAAAATACTGTTTTTGCAGTAAAGCGCTTAATCGGCAGAAAATTCTCTGACGAAGAAGTGCAGAGGGATATTAAAACCTATCCTTATGAGATAGTGCAGTCCGGAGAGGGTGTAAAAGTAACCATGAACGGCAAAGAACATTCACTAGAAGAAATATCTGCTATGATTTTATCAAAAATGAAAGCTGATGCTGAAGAAAAAACTGGTGAAAAAATAACTGAAGCAGTTATTACTGTGCCAGCTTATTTTAGCGATGCTCAAAGACAAGCTACTAAGGATGCTGGTAAAATTGCCGGTTTGGAAGTTAAAAGAATAATTAACGAACCAACTGCAGCTGCCTTAGCTTATGGTTTTGATAAGAAAAAAGGTCAGCAAGTGGTGGTTTATGATTTAGGTGGTGGTACTTTTGATATATCTGTTTTAGATATTTCTGAAGACACGGTAGAAGTAAAAGCCACTAATGGTGATACTCATTTAGGTGGTGAAGACTTTGACAAGCGATTAATTGATTATATTATCGCTGAATTTAATAAAGATCAGGGAATTGATTTATCAAAAGATACTTTGGCTTTACAACGCGTTAAAGAAGCAGCTGAAAAAGCTAAGATTGAATTATCTACAACTTCTGAAAGCGAAATTAACCAGCCGTTTATTGCTACCTCTGATGATGGACCAAAACATTTAGTAATGAAAATTACCAGAGCTAAATTAGAAGAGTTAGTGATGGATTTAGTAGAAAAAACTTTAGAACCATGTAAAAAGGCTTTAGAAGATTCTGGTTTAAAAATTAATGAAATTGAAGAGGTGATTATGGTTGGCGGAATGACTCGCATGCCTTTAGTGCAAAAGAAAGTAGAAGAATTTTTTGGTAAAAAACCAAACGCAACTGTAAACCCTGATGAAGTAGTAGCGCTTGGCGCAGCTGTACAAGCTGGAGTTTTACAAGGTGATGTTAAAGATGTTTTGCTTTTAGATGTTACTCCATTAACCTTAGGTATTGAAACTCTAGGTGGCGTGTCTACTCCATTGATTGAAAAAAATGCTACTATTCCTACTTCAAAATCTCAAATTTTTTCTACGGCAGCTGATAGCCAAACTTCAGTTGAAGTTCATGTGCTACAAGGTGAACGTCCAATGGCTAGTGACAATAAAACTTTAGGTCGGTTCATTTTAGATGGCATTCCACCAGCTCCACGCGGAGTTCCACAAGTGGAAGTTTCTTTTGATATTGACGCTAATGGTATTTTGAATGTTAAAGCAGTTGATAAAGCTAGTGGTAAAGAACAACATGTTACCATTACAGCTTCTTCAAGTTTAAGTGAAGAAGAAATTGAAAAAATGAAAAAAGAAGCTGAAGAGCATGCTGAAGAAGATAAAAATAAAAAAGAACAAATTGATATTAAAAATCAAGCTGACGCGGTTGTATTTAGTTCAGAAAAATTAATTAAAGAATTTGGTGACAAAATGAAACCAGAAGATAAGACTGAATTAGAGCAAAAAGTTGAAGAGTTGAAAAAAGTAAAAGAAAACGCAGATGTAGAAGCGACTAAAAAAGCATTAGAAGAGTTAAATACGGTAGCGCAAAAGATTGGGACAGCGATGTATGCTGCCTCTGCTGAAGCTTCGGCGAGCCAAGCAAAAGAAGGTGAAGATAAAAAAGCAGAAGAACCAAAAAAAGACGAGCCGGTAGAAGGCGAGATTGTTGATGAGAAAGACCCCGAAAAAGACGGGCCAAGCGGGAAATAAAAATGACTAGACACAGTGCGTATCTAGTCGAGAAGAAACGGTTGATTTGTTGCTTATCTAGAGTAAGAATTCAATTCCATCTTCCATGGTATAGAGTTTGTCTTCAATTACAATATGCGTGATGCTTTCTAGCCGTTCATTATCATCAGAATTATCCCATGGTGACGCTAGAAATAATCTTGCATTTTGTATGCTTGTCATGAAAATAATTTCAATGGTGCGTCCTAGAAAAAATTGTTTACACCTTTTCCTTGCTATTTTTTTTGATTCAGTACTGTTAATACTTAATACCTTTATATTCTTTGAAAGAGCTTGAAAGTATGCTGAGAACATTGGGTTTCTCCTTTCCGAAGAGTGTGTTTAGTTTTTATTCATTCAGATTCAGAAGGTTCGTCGGTCGGTATAAAATGAAAAGAAAGTTTACCCCTAGTTAGGTAGTTGACTTTAATAGCATACAGCGCGCTGCCAGTAAAAAGAAGACAGAAAGAAGGAAAAACACTGTAATCGCGAAAAAGCAACATGTAAAAGAGGTGACCAAGCGATATCGCAAAAAAGATGACTGTGAAACAAATCAAAGAAGAAGAAAAGGAAAAGGAAAAGGAAAAAATAGAAATTCGTTTTTCATTACAAGGCTCATGATTAAAGAGCATTATCCATAAACCGTTCGATAATATAAGGATCGATATAAGGGACGGATTCCAATCAAGTATTACCAGTATTATTTCTTTCATGATCATTACCTCCAAAGTTTTTTTGATAGCTATATTTGATAATTAGATTATTACATATCTAGTAAAAAAGTCAATATTTTAAATAAATTTAACACTAATTTTATGGAAAACAATAACCAATCCGCCCAAGGCGGACAAGGACAAGGGCAAACAAAACCTGGACAAATTAAAATTTCAGACAATATTCCAGGCCCTGAATACGCTAATGCCATGCAAGCTAGTCATAATCGTGATGAATTTCAAATGATGTTTTTAAGCATTATGCCACCGTCTGGAA
>Ga0208904_1000074_pt1 | contig 86906 bp, 112 predicted proteins | sample AntAceMetag02UKB_FD_184774 | JGI IMG/M metagenome (GOLD analysis project Ga0208904, IMG submission 184774) | Saline lake microbial communities from Ace Lake, Antarctica - Antarctic Ace Lake Metagenome 02UKB (SPAdes) (version 2) | ecosystem: Environmental > Aquatic > Non-marine Saline and...
TCTAAACACCCAGAACTAAACCTGGACTAAATAATAATATCATTCCCAGAAGAAGCATTATTGCTCCACCAATAAACTTAATTAGGGCCATAGTTTTCTTATTTATTTGCTTTCCATGGAAAGTGTAACCGAAAATAAGTATTACAATTGCTAGTGGCATAATGTAAAATAAATTATACAACAACAAATATCCATAATACAACAGGTTACTTTTCAAGAACATACCACTCAAAATACCTGTATAGATCAAAGGAAACCCTGCAGTGCAAGGCAACTCTACAAGAGATGCAAAAATAGCAAGAACAACTGATGCACCAATTAAAGTTCCAATTGAACCTTTCTTTAGTAGATGTGCAACATTTGCAATCTTTTTTTTCAGAGGACCAACATTTTTATCTTGCACCATTAAAGTAACTCCTTTTCTATAGAAGAAAAGCTCTTTACAATTTATTAGACCAGCAATTATTGCAATTGCTGCAATCCCAAATCTTAGGGGATCTATAAACCCAATAAATTTGAAAATGTTTAACCAGGCAACCATAAATAAAAAGTAGAATACATAAACAACTGTGATGAATGTGAATCCAACTGCAAATATTTTTTTTCTTGAATGAGATTCTGCAAGCATAAGACTTACTAACAATGTAAGAACAAAAAGATTACAGGGATTAAAACCATCTACAAGAGCTATCAGAAATGTAAATAAGGGTAGAGGCATTTTTGTACCAAGAGATTTTAATGCATCTGAAGATATACCTTTTGTTAGGAAATAAACCAGTGCTAAAACAATTACAGTTATTGAAACAGCAAGTATTCTCTTAGTATTTTCTTTCATTTTAAACCTTTGAAATTAAAAAAGCATCTAGATAAGATGAATAAGCTTCTTTATCTTTAACACCTACAATATAATCACACCCAAATATAAATGTTGGAGTTCCTACAAGTTCAATATCATATGTTTCAAATTGTGCCATGTCCTCATCTTCAGATAAATCTAGAATAATTGGAGTTACATCATGTTCTTCACAGGCAACTATAAAATCAGGCAAAGTTTTTCTGCAATGACCACAATACTTTGATTCAAACATAATTACTTTATCATTAAAACCCCTTTCTAAACATTGCTCTGCAGTAAAAGAGCCTTCATTACCTAATTTTACCACATCCGGATCTTGACCACAACCAGTTAAGGATGCTAAAAGCACTATACAAAACCCTATGAACAATATTTTCTTAATCATCTTATTTATAGTATTACATAAAGTGAAACAACCCTTATATATATGTATCAAAAAGTGAAACAACACAAAAAATTTATTTTTTGGTTGTAATAAAAATCAGAGATTTTTAGTATGCTAATATTTTCAATATTGTGCATGCCAAAAAAGGTTATCTTCCTTTTTTGTTCATAAGTACTATTTAAGAAGTTTATTAATTATTATCCCCACAGAATAATGCCTGCAGATCTTTGTTTAATGATAAGTTGTTAGTCATTCCAGACGGCTTTTTCAGAAGAATTCCCTTTTTCTCTAATGAGGAGATATTTCTAGAAATTGCGACCCTTGACAAACCAGTTTCTTTGTGAAGCTTAGATTGCAATATAAATCCCCCATGTTTTATCATTAGTTTCATAATTTTTCTTTCTTCTGCACTCAAAAAATTCAGTGTTGCAATAGCATTTTTATGAGTTTTAGTATGAACGTCAGTAATCTCCTTTTCTTTTCTTTCAGACATAAAATAATATGTTAAACTACCAATAAATAACCCAAATAATGCAATAAGAATTAAGGATACAACTACAGCTTGAGAATGAGTACAGTTCATTTCACAGAGAACTTTCTTTTGCAGATAATTTATCACAAAAAAAACAACTCCTGCAAAACCAGCAATTATCCCAATTATAAGCCACAACCTTATGAATTTGTTCTGAAGTTTCTTCATATAACTGCTATTTACTCTATTATTTATAAAAATTACCCTGTGTAAATCCATAATCTTTATAAAGTAAAGCACACTATACGTATAGTATACTTTACACTATGTAAGATGACACTAAAAAAGAATAAGTTAAAAGAGTATAGGGAAAAACATAATTTTAGTCAGGAATGTCTTGCAGATAAAGTAGAAGTTACAAGACAAACTGTCATCTCAATAGAAAAAGGTAAGTATACACCAAGCTTAGAACTTGCATTAAAGTTCACAAAAATTTTCAAATGCAAAGTTGAAGATATATTCGGATTATAGGTAACAAAAATGAAATATAACTACAAATTAATATTATGGCATAAAGGAATATTTTCTCTTATCATGATAATTGCAGGAATCATAATAGAACTTACAACAAAAACAAAAGGAGAGTTCTTTGGATTTAATTCAGTGGGTTCATATTTAATTTACATTGGAATCATTTTTCTATTAATAATAATTGCTTATGCATTATTCAAAAAAGAGAAAAAGATTGATGAGAGAATGATGATGCATGGTTATAAGTCAGGAAAAATAACCTACGCCATATTAATTCTTGCAGCATTTGCCATAATGATTATTGATGGAATAAATCCAATCAACATCCCCATACATATGATGATGGCTTACCTGATTATCGGAAGCACATTTGTTTTAATGATCAGCTTTTGGCTTATGTCAAAATACAATTAAAGGATAAAAAAATGAAAAATAAACGTCCAGTTATAAGAATTACAAATGTATCTAGAATCTTCCATGTTGGAGATAGTGAGGTTCATGCATTAAGAGATTTAGATGTAGAAGTTCATGAAGGAGAATTTGTTTCTATTATGGGCCCTTCAGGCTCAGGAAAATCTACTGCAGTAAACATGGTTGGTTGTTTAGACATACCAACAAAAGGACAGATTTATCTTGATGGAAAAAACATTGCAAACCTTGAAGAATCTGAACTAGCGCAAATCAGAGGGAAAAAGATAGGTTTTATTTTCCAAAAGTTTAACCTTGTTTCAACACTTACTGCACTTGAAAATGTTGCTCTTCCAATGCTTTTCCAGGGGATGCCAACAGAAGAGAGACAGAAAAAAGCAAGAAAATTATTAGAATTAGTAGGACTAGGGCACAGAGTTAATCATAGACCCCCAGAATTATCAGGGGGGCAACAACAGAGAGTTGCAATTGCTAGAGCTCTTGCAAATGACCCGCAAGTTATCCTTGCAGACGAACCAACAGGAAATCTTGATTCTAAAACCGGAGTTAAGATTCTAGAATTTCTTGATAAACTTCATAGAGAAGGAAAAACAATTATTATGGTCACACACGATGCAGATTTAGCAAAATATGCTGACAGAGTTTTGTACCTAAAAGATGGTGCAATAGTAGATAATAAAAAAATGAAAAATAATATTAAAAACAAAGAAGAAATTAAACGGAGGCTAAAATGAAAATAAAAAACACTTTAATAGCAATTAGTATTATTATCAGTATTATACTAAGTATGGTTCTTGTTAGTGCAACCCCAAGCGATGGAACTAGAATTGAAATAACACTGGTAAACCAAATTCCTGACCCTGTAGAACCAGGCGATTATGTAGATGTAAGGTTTAGAGTTGAAAACACTGGAACAGATAGCATCGACAATATGAAGTTGGAATTTATTCCGAGATACCCTTTTACCTTGTATGAAGGAAATGCAATAAAAGACCTTGGATCGATAGATTCTTACCAAACAGGTGACGATGCCTATATTATTAAATATCGACTTAAAGTTTCAGAAGGCGCAATCTCAGGAGACAATGCAATAAGCATGAAATATACTTTTGACGACTGGACAACAGTTTTTGAAGTAAATGATTTCATGATAGATATAAACGAATATGAACCTATTGTGGAATTAGTTTCTGCAATAACAACACCTGAAGTAGCAGTCCCAGGTGAAGATATTGAATTAAAATTAAAGGTTAAATCACTAACAAATGCAGAAATTAGAGATGTGAAATTATCTCTTGACCTAGAAGATACAACTACAAGAACTTATTATTTTGCACCAATAGGGAGCACTAATGAACAAATAATAGAAACAATAAAAGCAAACCAAGAAAAGGAAGTTATATTTACTCTAGCAACTTCACCAGATACCCCTATTGATGTTGAAAAGATACCGATAACAATGACTTATCTTGATGATGAAGGAAATTCTTATACAAAGAATTATTTAATTGGTATAAAAACTTATGAAGAACCTGCATACATTCTTGCATTGGAAGATAAAACAATATACAAAGAACTTCAAAAAGGAACAGTTACATTTAGTGTTGCAAATGTTGGTAAAGCAAGTCTTAACTATCTTAGCGTTGAACTTGTTGAGCAACCACTTTACTATAAGCTTCTTGGAACAAATAAAAACTATGTTGGAAACCTAGACAGTGATGATTTTGATACTGCAGAATTTGAAATTTATTCTGAAGATAGTGAAGCAAGCAAACTTCCATTGAAAGTTATACTAACATATAAAGACGACTATGGTAAATTGTTTATAGAAGAACATAAAATAGAAGTAATGCTTTACGGCAAGAAGGATGCAATGAAATATGGTCTTGAAGCACCAGCAGGTGCAAGCATGATTATTAATGCCATATTCTTAATTATCGTAACAGTATTCTGGGTTTCAATAATAATGAACCTTTCAAAGAACAAAATGCCAAAGAGTAAAAAAATCTTATGGTGGATATTAATTATAGGGACATATGTTATTGGTGCAGTGCTTTACTACCTAATGGCGAGAGATAAGAGTAAGAAATAATTGCCTATTTTATTTCCGGTTTCCCGGTGCCAATAACTTTTGTTATTGAGCATTTCTTTTTTAGTTTTTATTTATTATATAAAAAATGATTAAAGATTATTTTATAGTGGCAACAAGGAGTATTGGTAATCGTAAAGCGAGAGCTTTCCTTACAGTTCTTGGAATCATAATTAGTATTACTGCAATAGTTGCACTTATTCTTCTGGGCGAAGGATTAAAAGGTGCAATTAATGAGCAGTTTGAGAGTATGGGCACAAACATAATAATGGTTATGCCCAAGGGAATGATGGGTGGTAACATTGCAACCACAGAACTTCTTTCTATAGATGACGTAAATCATTTAGAGTCCATGCCTTACTTTGAATATATTACACCAATGGCATATAAACCTGCAGAAAAAATAGAGTATAGAAATATGGGTGCGTACATTATGCTTAGCGGAGTTCCTTATGATGATTTAAGTGAGAGAATGGGAGATTTTGATTGGGAATTCATATATGGGGGTTTCCCTGAAGAAAAGGAAACTCAGGGAGTAATTATTGGCTATTCAATTTGGGAAGAAACTTTTGATGAAAAAATTCACGTAAATACAAATGTGGTTATTGGCGGTGAAAAATTCAGAGTTATTGGAATTCTTGATAAAATTGGCAACCAAGGAGATGATAACTCAATCATTATGGAAATTGGAAAATTTAGAGAAAAATATGATAGCCCTAGACAAGTTGATGCAATAACCTTAGAAGTAAAAAAAGGATTTGATGTTAATGAAGTTGCAGAGAAACTGGAAGTGCAATTGGAAAGACGAAGAGACGATGAAAATTTTGAAGTTTACACAATGACACAACTAATGACCCAAGTTAATACAATGCTTGGAGGAGTAACATTTATGTTAAGTGCAATTGGATTCATATCACTTATCGTTGGTGGAATCGGAATTATGAATTCAATGTATACCAACGTTTTAGAAAGAACAAATGAAATTGGGATTATGAAATCTATTGGTGCAAAAAATAAGGATGTCCTAAAAATATTCCTCATCGAATCAGGGATCATTGGTTTAATTGGGGGGGTTATTGGAGTAATATTTGGTCAAATATTAACATTATACATTGCAGATATTATTACCAGTGCAAACTTTCTGCCTATAGATATTAGTATTAATTATCCTGTACTTGGGGGGATGATATTATTTGCTATTATTATTAGTTTAATTGCAGGTTATTTACCCGCAAGAAGAGCATCTAAACTTAAACCAGTAGATGCTTTACGATATGATTAATGAGTAACGCTCAAACAATCAAAAAAAGATAATTTTTTGGTGCACCAAAAATCAAAGATTTTTGTTTGAATCTGTAAAGATTTTTGTTGCTCTGAGGTATGATTAAAATGATGGAGTATATTAAGATTGTTTTAAAGAATTTTAAGTCAAGAAGACTTAGAAGTTTTTTGACTTTACTTGGAATAATTATTGGTATAGTTTCTATTATCTTGCTTTATTCTTTTGCAGAAAGCATTGAGGATCTTGTTTCTGATCAATTTGATAGACTTGGAACAAATAAATTATTGATTGCAGCTAAAGCAGTTGGTTTTGGTGAACCATCAGGGGCCCAAGGTTTAACAGAAAAAGATGTTGATACAGTTAATCGAATTAAAGGGGTTGATTATTCAGTTTTTTATTACTCAGATAGTGTTCCAGTTGAAATAAAAGACGAAGAAATGCTAATGAGCGTTAGAGGAATAGATACAACCTATATTAACGATATGGCTCAAGAAATGGGTAGAGAATTTAGTGATGGTCGAGGGTTCAACAACAGAGAACAGGGAAATGTTGTTATTATTGGTTCAAAAATTGAAGAAAGATTTGATGTTAATCTATTTGCAAAAAGCACAATAAAAATTAATGACAAAAATTTTAGAGTTGTAGGCATCATAAAAGAAACAGGAGATCAAAGTAATGATTTAACAATCCAAATACCAATTGAATCCATGAGAGATATAACAAATACTGATGACGAAATCACAGGAATTATGGCAATGGTTCTTCCAGGTGTTGATATTGAAAAAGTTGGAACTAATATGGAAAAACATCTTGAAAGAGCAAGAGGAGATGATAATTTCTGGGTTGTTACCCCAACAGAAATCAAAGAACAGGCAGAAGAAACAATAGGCGTTGTTAAATTAGTAATTCTTGCAATTGCAGGAATCTCATTACTTGTAGGCGGTTTAGGAATTATGAACTCTATGTATACTTCTGTTCTTGAAAGAACAAATGAAATTGGAATAATGAAAGCAATAGGTGCAAAAAATAATGATATTCTTTCTATATTTTTATTAGAAGCAGGAATGCTTGGATTTATTGGAGGGCTCGTTTCTTTAGTATTTAGTTTCTTAGTTATTCAAGCTGCAAACTTAATTATTTCTAGTCTAGACTTATTTAATTTAACTATTAAACTTAAACCAGAAGTAGCTATAGGAGCAATTCTCTTTGCAATAATCATTGGCATGGCTGCAGGCCTATTTCCTGCATACAGAGCAATGAAGTTGAAGCCTGTTGATGCTTTACGATACGAATAGTGAGTGAAGCTCAAAAATCTTGGATTTTTGTTGCTTTACGATATGAGTAAGAAGACTAAGCCACATATAAAGAAATATCTAACTCAAAGGGATCATGACTTAATATTACTTCTTTGGAACGAATAATATTTATAATTTCAAGAAGGTCTTTGTCATTTTTCAATTCACTATCTATAACTGGAGAAGAAATATTCTTCTTAAACTTAGAGCCCTTTTTACTTACTGATTCAACCATAAAATAAGGATTACTATTCTTAAAGTCAAATGATAAGAAAATTATATCTTGTTCTGAGTTCATACCTAAAGGAATTGAGTTGAAGGTATTTATTACAACTGAATTAGAATGAGGATCTTCGTGAGTATTAGCTATAACACGTTTGACAGTGTAGCCAGATTGGCTTAAAGGAGTAATAATTTTAAAACTAGAATCAACAAGCAGAGGTTGTTTATCAAGAACTTTCTTCATTAACTTTTTGGAATTAAAGATCTTTGGGATTTTGTTTTTTATATCTATAACTCCGAATAGCCCCATTGGATTTTTATCAAACAGTAGCAAGAAACTATGAACACTATTGTCTTCAGAGAAATAATTTAGATCAGTTCCTTTAGCTCTAACAATATAAAAACAAGATTTATGTTTAAATTTATCAAACATATAATTATTTAAACCATTACAGGTGTCATTACTACAAAAAACTCCATGCTCATACCAAGAATCTAATTTGATAGTTCCCTCAGCAGGATTATAAAGAATATTAAACTTATTTTCTAAAAGATTAGATTGAATATACTTACAATTATTGATTTCTTCTTGAATTAAAGCAACATCATTTATCATAGAAAAAGAGAACTCAAAATTAGTTTATAAATCTTGCTTAGTTCTTAATCTCTAAAACATCATCAATTTTAACATTATCAATGCAACCAGGTAATACTTCTATCATATACTTGAATCTCTGCTTAGGAGTGTAATGTGTAAAAGGCTTAAGATTCTTTTTTATTGCAATTACTTTGAAGTTTTCATCTAAGAGAATAATATCTATTGCAAAGAATACAAACCACATTGTTATTGAGTATTTTCTTTTTGCATTTAGATGAAATAAGAATACCCTATCTTTGCAAGAACTTTTTGTTCTGAACATTAGTCCAGAACCTATTTTATGCAGAGATTTAAAGTGAACAACTTGTTTTGCAATAATTTTCTTTGTTCTTTTATTAATTAACATTAATTTCTTGATAGAATAAGGTGTTTATAAAGATAATGCATCTGGCTTATGAATGACTACCAAGCATAGATGACTACTAGACAGTGATAAAACACCAAAAACTTTATAAATAAAGAGATTTATAATATACTTTTAAGAGGTTATATAATAAAATGCAAATCTATGATCCAAAAGAAATAACTTTAGGACCCGAAAAAAACAACTCACTAAAAGTAACTTTGGTGCTCGTACTAGCAGGCCTTATAGGATCTGGAATATATATTGGTATAAATAGCAAAATAAATAATGATATTAGACTTATAAAAGATGCTTCTATAATTAAAACTAATGACTTTCATGGCAGTAAATTGCGTAGTTTAGTTATGCAAGAACTACATGAAGGAGAAATCAAACCAAGAAGTAGAATGGTAGAAAAATACATAAGTGAAGTTGTTGATGAGACAAGAGACAAACTTGGTGATGATTCAGTAATAATAAGTAAAAGGCCTGATAAAAACGGATTCTATGAATATACATTTAAGTATGGCATAGCTTATTTTCCAGATTTAGGTGAAGAAGGCATAGCTTATTTTAAATAGCTTTATTTTTTAACAATCTTTTTAAACACTTGTTCTTATATTTTATTTTATGAAATTTGACTCAAAGCATGAGATAATAGGATGGACAGGAATGACCCTAATTCTTGTTGCATATGCATTTAATGCATTTAATTTAATAGGCACAGATAGCCTTTTCTACGCATTATTCAATATTATTGGCTCTGCAGGCATTATTTACGCTTCATTCTATAAGAAAGATTACCAGCCAGTTGTTCTAAACTTTATTTGGATTGCAATTGCAATATTCTTAATGGTTAAGGTTCTCATATAATAAAATATATAAACCCCAACACAATCTGGCTAGGGACTGCATAGGGGGTGCAAAATGGAATTTTATGATGAACTAAGAAAAAACCTGTTAAACTTTAGCTTTGATGATATTATAGGAAATGAAACTGTTAAAAAACAGGTGAAGTCTGCATTATACGCGAGAAGACCAATAATTATTGTTGGGGCACCAGGAATTGGAAAAACAACACTATCAAAACAAGTGTCAGATATTCTTCCGGTAAAAGAAGTTAATGATTGCGGATTCAATTGCTTACCAGAAAAACCCTCTTGTCCATATTGCCTTGATAAGACAAGTAAAAATGAAAAGATAAAAACTAAACAAGTTAGTTCTGAAGATTTATTTGTTAGAGTGCAGGGATCACCTGACCTAACTGCAGAAGACTTAATTGGAGACATTGATCCGATTCTGGCAATGAAACACGGAGCACTCTCTTTAGAAGCATTTACTCCAGGAAAAATATTCAAAGCAAATAATGGAATATTATTTTTTGATGAGATAAACAGATGTTCTGAGAAACTGCAAAATGCATTACTGCAAGTTCTAGAAGAAAGAAAAGTTACAGTTGGAAGTTATACTTTTGATTTCAATGTTGACTTCATATTCTTAGGAACAATGAACCCTGAAGATTCAAGCACAGAAACATTAAGTGATGTCTTTATCGACAGATTTGACCTAGTTTACATGGATTACCCAAATAATTTAGAAGAAGAAAAAACAATTTTAAACTCTAAGAACATAAATTATGCAGAATTTCCAGAAAAACTGAAAAACTTTATTGTAACATATATTCAAGTGCTTAGAGAATCTAAAGACCTGGAAAAACATCCTGGTGTAAGAGCAACATTAGGATTATATGAAAGAGCACAAACTAATGCAGTTATCAATGGTAGAGATAAAGTTAGGATGAAAGATATTGAAGAAGTATTTATTTCTGTTCTTGCACACAGAATAAAACTTAAACCAAGTGTGGCTTACACAAAGAGCACCGAAGACTTCCTAAGAAGCACATTCAATTCTCAGGTCGACAAAACAGACGGCTCTACCTGACCAAAAAGAAATCGGAACGAGCACTAAAGATTTTGAAAGCTATTCTCCCATTGAAGAAAAAGAAGGGAATATGCAAAAGTCAGGACAAGATAACAAACTTATGAGCACTGTTGACTCAGGTTCTACTGATAAAAAAGATGGTAAACTTGCAGAAGATATGATAAATAATTCTATTGGAAGTTTTGTTCCAGATATAATGTTTCAGAACATGGTTAGTAATTTTAAGAATGCAAAAAAACTCTATGGAGAAACAATTATTAGAGAATTAACAGACTTTGAACCTGGCTACATAGAGAAAAATATTAATATTCCTGAATTCAAAAGAGAACTTAAAAAAAATATTGCTGCAAATGTTAAAGATCTCAAGTCTAAAGGCGTAATAAATTCAGATTATGTTCTTACAGAAGCAGGTTTAGATCTGGCAGCAGTTGAACTTTGCAATTCTGAACTAGAAAAATTAAAAATAAAAGGGTTTGGAAATAGAAAAACAAAAGAATACTACATCTATGGAGAAAAGGATGATTATTCTAATTTTAAAACAGGAAACAGATATAGAGATGTTTCAGTTGCACAGAGTGTAAAAAATGCTGTACGAAGAAAACACAAAGAAATTCGAACTGCAGATATAAAAGTTTATGATCGTAAAAAGACAGGCAAGATAGATATTGTTTACTGTCTTGATTCAAGTGGAAGTATGAAAGGAGACAAACTTGGCCTGAGTAAAAGGGCAGGTGTTGCACTTGCATACAAAGCAATCCTTGATAAAAACAGTGTTGGATTGTTAGTTTTTGATTCTGAAATAAGAAAAATTGTGAATTTAACAAATGATTTTAATTTAATTTTAAGTGAACTAGTTAGAATAAGAGCAAGAAATCAAACCAATATAAATAAAGTTATATCAGAAGCATCTGAAATTCTAAACAAAAGTAAAAACACAAAACACATAGTTATTCTAAGTGATGCAATGCCAAATGTAGGTGAAGTAGAAAGTGTTTACGAAGCCACTGCAGTTGCAGCAAGTAGAGGAATAACTGTTTCTTTTATCGGAGTTGACTTAGACGAAAAAGGAATTGAAGTTGCAGAAAAAACTGTTGAAATTGGAAAAGGTCGACTCTATAGAGTTTCTAAAATGGACAACATAGATTCTATTCTATTAGAAGACTACGAGTTTGTTAGGAGAAGTTAATATGCAAAAAGTAATATTTGTTGGTGGATTTTTTGGAACTAAATTTGATCATATTTTGATTAAAAAAATACTGAAAGATTATGAACTTATATTATTCAAATATGATACTCGACTATATGACTCTATCAAGGATATAACTAACAAACTTAAAATTTTTATTGATAATCTTAAATTAGATGAAAAAGAAAAAGTATACCTAATTGGATTAAGTGCAGGCGGGATAATTTGTGATTACTACTTAAAATTCCTGGACAATACAAAAGTCAGCAAATTTGTAACAATATATTCACCATTTAATGGCTCGCCCCTACCATACCTATTTACTAAGAAATTTAAAGGATTACAAGACTTAAAAAATAATTCTAGAATAATTAATAAACTGAAAAAAGTCAAATTAAAAAATATTAAGATAAAATCTTTTTGGTGTTTATTTGACCCAATTGTTCTCGGTAAATCAGGCAAATATGTGAATGCAGAACACTGTTTATTTTTCATACATTCACTTATTCAATTCTGGCCAGGAATAAATCATAAAATTAAGAATTTCTTTGATTAATAAAAAAATAAATTACCTTCTTCCTCTTCCGCCTCTAGGTGCAGAACCTCTGCCTCTAGGCTTTGGAGCACCTCTTCTTGGACCAGAACTTCCACTTCTAGGAGCTGAACTTCTTCCGACTGGAGCGCCACGCTTAGGTGCAGAACTAAATCTTTTCGCAGATGAAGAATCTCGACTAGAACTACGTGCTGAATCTCTTCTAGAACGCGAATTATCTCTTTGAGAACCACCTTCAGAATCATAACCCCCACGAGTTTGGGAAGATGATCTTCCTCTTGGAGCAGAACTTCTAGATGCTGAGCTTCTTCCGTCAGAAGAATTTGCATTACCATAACTTCTACCACGAGCACCTCTACCAGGAGAATACTCCCTGTCTCTAGATCCGCCTCTAGAACCAGAATTGTAACCTCTACCTCTGGAACTTGAACCTTTTTCAGAATCATAACCCCCACGAGAACCCCCTCTGGATCCACCACGAGAACCAAAATCTCTTCCACCAAATCTTGTTTTAGGTGAAGTCTTTTGCATTTCGATTCTCTGAACCTTAGGCATTGGAATTTCTTTAATCTTAACTTTTTGTTCACTTAACAATCTTGTATAATTTTCATAATCTCTTTTGGTAAGAAGTGTTATTGCAATACCATCTTCTCCTGCACGTGCAGTTCTACCTATTCTATGAATATATTGCTTAGTTTCGTTAGGAACATCATAATTATAGATATGTGAAACTCCTTTAATATCAAGTCCTCGTGCAGCAACATCAGTACAAACAAGAACTGTAACAGATTTTGAATGAAACTTTCCAAGTGTTTTAGTTCTTTTATCTTGAGAAAGACCGCCATGGATTGCAGTTGCATTAATTCCCTGAGCTTTTAAATTGTCAGCCACATAATCAACATTGTTTCTTGTATTACAAAAAATCATAACTAATCCTACTGTTTCTTCTTTCAACAAATGAACAAGCAAAGGAAATTTTGAATGTGCACCAACATCATAAAAAACTTGTTTAAGTAGTTTAGGATCAATTCTCGACTCGGCATTAACTCTAACAGGAGAGATCATGTATTTCTTTGCAATAGACATTACAGCACTTGAAATGGTTGCAGAAAATAACAGGGTTTGTCTTTTTTTTGGGCAATGAGATAAAATTTCTCTTATATCGTCAATAAATCCCATGTCAAACATTCTATCTGCTTCATCAAGTATTACAGTAGAAACTCTACTTAAATCAATTGTTCTTCTACTAAGATGATCTAAAAGTCTTCCAGGTGTTGCAACAACAATATCTGCTTTTCTTAGTGCAGACATTTGCGGATTAATAGATACTCCACCATAAACCAATGCAATTCTTAGTTTTCTATTCTTTGAAAACTTAATTATTTCATCAGCAATCTGATGAGCTAACTCTCTTGTCGGAGACAAAATTAGAGCTTGTATACCTTTAGTAGGCATAGTACTTTGTAAGATTCCAACACTAAATGCCAAAGTCTTACCAGATCCAGTTGCAGATTCTGCAACAACGTCTTTTCCTTCCAAAACTAAAGGAATTGATTTCAACTGTATTTCAGTTGGTACATCAAATCCTTGCTTTGCAATTACTTTTAATATAGGTTCTGATAAACCTAATTCTTTAAATTTTTCCATTTTAAATAATTAAGAAAGCGTACAAAAAAATCATGGAAAACCTTGAGAAGGATGATCTCTGATATACTTGTTACTTTCTTCCTCTTATACTAATATTACATAGAATCCCTGTTTTATTTATAAAGTTTTAGTGTGTTTAATCAAATAACAGATCTGACCGACTACTTATAAGTAACAAAAAGCTTATAAATAAAGTAAGTTTTTCTATTTATTATGACAAAAGAACTTATTAAAATTCAGGGCAAAGAAAGACAATCAGAAGTCAGACTTTGGTTGCCAAAAGAATACAAAAATGCAATAATCATAACTCATTCATGGAGAAATAACATGGATGAACCAATTTGTAGTGAAGCTGCACAAAGATTCTATAAAAATAATTTTCTTGTGCTACAACTTAATCTTGTTGGACACGGTAAAAGTGAAGGAACACTTAAAGATTTATCATACAAAACGATTAATGACGATATAACAAGTGCATTTAATTATTTAAAACAAGAATATAAACCAGAAAAGATTTCTGGAATGGGCATTAGCTTAGGTGCAGCAGCAATAGGTTTTTCAAACTTAAAGTTTGCTTCACAAATTCTTCTTAGTTATAGGGTTATTTTAGATTCAAAAAGATTATATGATAGATATGCAGATTTAATAGCAGAAAAAGAATCTGAACTAAGTAAAAAAGGATACATAATGATTCCTTCTGCATCAGGAAGAGGGGACTTTGAAATGGGTGAAGAATGGATTAATGAAATGAGATATCATTCTGATGACTTAACAAAAAGATATGTTGCTAACAAAAGAAAAACACTATTAGTTCAAGGACTTAAAGATGACTTTTATGATGCGACTATATTTAATTCTTTTTTGAAGAAATCAGGAGTAGACTATTTTGAAGTTATTACTGGAAACCATAATTTTTCTAATAAAGATAATAGAGACATGATTCTTGATTTGTGTGAGCAATGGTTAGCAGATAATTTATCAATGTAATTTGTTATTAAAAATAAAAAATTACCCTAACAACTCTATTAATCAAATATAAATACTTAATCTAACTCTATACTTAACCCCTTAAGACTCTTCTGCTCTTTGAATTCGCTCTTTATCAGGGCTTTAATAGCCTCATTAACAAGTATAACTAAGCTACTAACAAGTAAGATTATTAACCATTCAAATCCTGAGAGAGGAACTGTGTGAAATATCTTTTGCCCAATGCTTGTATAGATTGCAAGAATTGTTAATACAAGTGATGCACCTATTGCAAAGAAGATATATTTATTTGAGAAAAACTTATTACTAAATATTGTTGTATGCAAAGATCTAGCATTTAATGAATGCATTAACTCAAACATTATTAGTGTTGCAAATACTATTGTTCTTGCTTTTGCTAATCCCCCCTCTGCAAGATTTAATTCCCATAAGAATAGGGCTAAAACACCTAGAAATAAAAATGGAACAAGAACTCCTATCTTCAATAGAATATATTTTGATAAAAGCTTTTCTTTAGGATTTCTTGGTTTTTGTTTCATCACTTTAATACGAGTTGGTTCAATACTTAGTGCAAGTGCAGGAAAACTGCTAGTAACTAAATTAACAAATAAAACCATTAATGCCGTAAGAGGAGTTGCAAGACCAATAATAACTGCAAATAATATAAGGCTAACTTCTGTAATATTACCAGTTAACAAGTAATATATAAACCGCCTTATATTACTATAAATTGTTCTTCCTTCTTTTATTGCATTAACAATTGTCGAGAAATGATCATCAACAAGAACCATATTTGATGCTTCTCTTGCAACATCAGTTCCAGATTTACCCATACTTATTCCTATATCTGCTTTTTTCAAAGCAGGTGCATCATTAACACCATCACCAGTCATTGCAACTATTTCACCTATTCTTTGTAGAGAATTAACTATTCTAAATTTGTGATTAGGAGTTGTTCTTGAAAATATTACTATTTTAGAAATTATTTTATCTAATTGATCATCAGTCATTTGATCTAATTCATACCCTTCAATAACTAAATCTTTCCTAGATTTTATTAAATTAAGTTTCTTACCAACACTCATTGCAGTATGTTTATGGTCACCTGTGATTATCACTACTTTTATATTTGCATCTTGACACTCTTTTATTGCTTCATAAACTTGAGATCTAACAGGATCATTTATTCCAACAAATCCTTCAAACACAAACCCTGATTCAAGTGTTTTTAGTTTTACAGGTTTTTTTGATTTAGTTTTAATTTGAGTATTCTTAATATTCACTCTTTTTGTTGCTATTCCTAAAACTCTATAGGTAAGGTTTGCATACTCATGAACTTGTTTTAATAACTTGGTTAAATCACTTGGTTTTATCTTTCTTATTTTTCCTTGCTTAGTTCTTATATATATACATTTTTGAAGAACTGCTTCAGCAGCACCTTTCAAATATGCTGTCTGTATTTTTTTACCATTTAACTTTTCTTGATTAACAGTTATCATAAATTTTTCAAAAGGATTAAAAGGAACTTCATATATTCTTTTATTATCTTCACACAGAACTTTATCATCAAAACCTGCACTTTTAGCTAGAGCTAATATTGACCCTTCTGTAGACTCTCCTGATAAAGTCCACTCATTAGATTTAAATAAAAGTTGAGCATTATTACAAAGAATACCTGTCTTAAAAAAGTTATTATATTTTTTAAAATTATTATTATTAAATTGTTTATTTTTTAAAGTGAAAATACTTGAAGGAACATAACCTTTTCCTTTTACATCTAACTCTAGGGCATCAGCAAAGAATATTCTTTCTACAAACATTTTATTTTCTGTTAAAGTTCCTGTTTTATCAGTACAAATAACAGTAGTTGTTCCCAATGTTTCTACAGAACTTAAATCCTTTACTATTGCCCTCTTCTTAGCCATTCTTTTTACACCATTAGAAAGAGCCATTGTTAAAGCTAAAGGAAAACTTTCAGGTATACCAGATACTGCAACTGCCCCAACAAGAATTAAAGCTTCAAATATTCCAACATTTTTACTGAGTAATAAAATCATAAGAAAAGCGCAAGCAGAAATAACTAAATAGGCAATTCGCTTACTCATAACATCTATTTGTCTTTGTATTGGGCTTTTTTTATATCCAATTTGTTTTAAAGTCATAGAAATCTTTCCAATCTCAGATTCTAAACCGGTTGCAACAACAACACCCAGACCATGACCACTTGTAATACTTGTTCCAGCAAAAACCATATTATCTTGATCGCTTACAAGAACCCCCTGCTTATCTATTCTATTAATACGTTTGTATTTCTGATCAGATTCCCCTGTTAAAATTGATTCATCAACAGCCAGAGTATTACTTTCAATAACCCTCATATCTGCAGGTACAAGCATTCCTCTTTCTAAATTAACAATATCTCCTTTCACAAGATTTTCTTTTGATATCTTACACTTTTTTCCATTACGTATTACTACAACATCACTAACTGTCAGTAAAGATAGAGCTTCTAAAGATTTTCCTGCATGATACTCCTGAATAAAACCAAAAAAACCAGTAAAAAGAATTATAACACAAATAACAATAAACTCAACTAAATGGTTAGATAGAATTGATATAACCGCACTACCAATAAGAATGTAAATTAATAGAGAATTAAAATTCCTTAGAAATAATTTTAGAGTTTTGTTTTTCTCTTCTTCAGCAATTTTGTTTGGACCACAAGTTTTAAATCTTAATGAAGCTTCAGTTTCATCTAAACCTTTTTTAAGAGATTTAACTTCTGTTAAAACTTCATCTACAGATTTTAAATACCAACAACATTCATTTGCTGGGTTTTGTTTATTATTTTTATTCAAACATATCCCCTTTATAGTATATATTAATAGTAAATCAATTTAAAAAGTTAATCTTAATTAAACAGAAGCTGAAAAGAATACTATCAACATGAATCATCTGTGTCTATGATGTTTTGGATGTTCATGCCCTTGACTTTTTCTATCTTGCAGATATTCAAGATGAACAATCTTTTGCTCTAAAAACTTATTAACATTAAATCCATACTTCTCGATTAATGTAGATGCATGATGCCCACCTAAAAAATGAGGCATAATAACATATGTTGCACCTTGATTATATAGCTTCATTGCTTCATCAATTTGATGAGAAATAACTATAATTATTGCTTTATTATTAACCTCTCTAATTTTATTAATTAACACTACATTTGTGTCAAAATCAGGTATTGTTGAATATACCATTTTAACCCCTTTTAGATTTAGTTCATTTAATAATTCAAAATCACTAGCATCACCATATCTACAATCAACTCCTTCTTTTGCTAAGTTAATTATTGTTTCAGGGTCATAATCTACAATCAAGAACTTTTTTCTTGTTTTCTTAAAAGATTTTAATAAATCATAGCCGATCCTGTTATAACCAAAAAGAATTATTTTATAGTCTTCATTTTCATGATATTTATGTTCATCTATTTTGTGACCTTTCTTTTCAAATATCTTCAAATATTTTGATAAAAAAGAATATAATTTATTTGAATGAATTATCATGTATGATGAACCTGCAATAGTTATTAGACCAATAATAGTTACTATAGATAATATTTCATTTGATAAATGACCAATTTTTACACCTAATGCAATAAGTATTAATGAAAACTCACTAATTTGAGCAACAGTCAAACCGGCCATAAAACTATTTCTTTTAGTATAACCCAAAATCCCCATTAAAGTCATTACAATTAAAGGATTTCCAATTAAAATAAACACAGAAAGAAAAATTATTGGGTAAATAAATTTAGCCATATTTGTAAAAACCATTTGAGAACCCAATAATACAAAGAACAATATAACAAAAAAGTCTCTGAGGGGCCTCATCTTAGAACTAATTTCATATCTATAAGGAGATAGGGACAAAGTAATACCTGCAAGTAATGCTCCTATTTCCATTGAAAAATTTAAAGAATAAAATATTGCAGATAATATGAAACACCAACTAATTGAGAATAATAGTAATAACTCTTGAGATTTAGCAATTGCTTTTGTTATTTTAGGCAATACATAAATGCCAAATATGAATACTGCTGTTAAAAGCCCTATTCCAATTGTTATAGTTCTATAAATTAAACTACCAACTTGAATACCTTCAGGAACTGAAGATATAACCATTAAGATAAGCATTGCAATAATGTCCTGAACAATTAAAAATCCTATAGAAATCTTACCATACAAAGTTCCCATAGCAGATTTATCAGATAAAAGCTTCATAATAATAATGGTGCTACTAAAAGTTAGGGCAATGGCAATATAAATTGAGGTAATCAAAGAAAAATCTAATAACCTACAAATAGCAAAACCAACAACTGAAGTAAAAATCACCTGACCTATGCCTGTAATCAAAGAAACTTTACCAACATCTTTTATAACTTTAGGATTTAAATTTAGCCCAACAATAAAAAGAAGCAAGGCTATGCCCATGTGGGCAAATACCCCTATTGTCCCAGTTGAAGTAGCAATATTCAAAAGATAAGGGCCAACAATTATCCCACTAAGAATATAACCTATTATCAAAGGCTGTTTTAATAATCTCATAATAAAAGCAATTAAAACAGTAATTCCAATAATAATCCCTAATTCAATTAATATTTCCATTTTAGATTAATATTCTTGTAATAAGTTGAGAACACTACTAGGAGTTACAACCCCAACAACTTTTTTATTTTTGTCTAAAACAGGAATATAATGAAATCCTTCATTATAAATTAATTTAATAACCTTATTTATTGGAGTATCTTTATTAACTGTAGATTTATGTTTGTTTATTAGTTCTTTAGCAAACTTAAATAAAAATTCTCTTCTATAACCAACATTTAGTTTTTTAGTTAAAGGCTCATTATTAATCTGATTCATAAAAAATTTAATTAAATCTTCATTACTAATTTCTCCAAGAAATTTCTTTTCTTTTGTTACAACAACACAAACATTAGTATCTTCTCTTTTTAGTTTCTTTATTATTTTTTTAGCATTATCATTAGGATAAAGAAATACTGGCTTAATCATTGCATCTTTTGCAACAAGGGTGATAACTTCAGAACTAGAAACCATCAAGGACGTATTTGCTCTGAATTTTTTTAAGCCTAGTTTATCTTTCATAAGTATCACCTCAGTAATAAGAGTAATATAGAATAATTACTTTTTAAATTAAGAATATAAATTAAGGAAAAACAAGGTAAAAAAAGAGTAAATTAGTTAAGCATAGAATTTCCTTTGTCTGTAAGAACAATATATTTATGATTACCTTTTATTTCAATAGAGATATAGTTTAAATCTAAAAGATTTTTTAATCTTTTTTTCATAGTTGGTTTAGTAATCTTTAATTTAGCTATTAAATCTGTTTGATTAACCAAAACACCTTTAATCTCAGAATCTTTAATAATCTCCAATATCACCTTTAGATTCCTAGGAATTAATAAGCTTATTTTTTGTTTGTAAAATAAAGAAAACAATTTAAAAACAACAAAAAACAATAAAACAAATAAAAATAATTGAACAAAAGAATGAACAATTGAATTACCAAGAACATGATCAAGAACATCATCAATAATCTCAGTTAAAATAAAAAGTCCTAGTAAAGTAAACAATAAAGATTTCTTAGAGTACTTATTTGAAGTGTTTTTTAACATAAAGTAATATTAAATATTAGTATTTATAAATTAAATGGTAAAATCAATAAGAGTTAGGTGAATGCAGAGAGCGACTATAAGTAAAAGCAATGACATGACTTATTTAAAAGAAGAGATTTGATCTCGAATATTATTAATATCTTTTTGTTCAAAAATAATATTTTTACACTTAACCAAGAATACAGGAGTTTTCTTCATAATCAAATCATAGTTTTTATTAGGAACTTTTCTATTTACATAATATTGTGAATCTATTCTTGCAGAGAACGCCTTATCTATTAATTCAAAATCTTCAGGAGAAAAATACTTATTAAGAAATATTTTAGTAAACTCAATAGTGCAAGAATGAATTTCGCATTTTATTCCTATTTTCATAAGTAAAGAATAAACTCCCTGATAAATAGTATAGTAAGCAGTAGTTAATTGCCAATCTCGACTCTTTGAAGTTCTTAAAGTGTCTAAAGCTTCTTCTGCTTTAATTAAATATGCATTTCTAAGGTTATCACTTGATTCAACAAGTTCAATACCTTTCTTTTGTTGAATACAGCATTTTATTTGATCCATTTTATAATCCCACTAATAAATTGTTCAGCACCTTTAATCAAGATATGATTGCCTGTAATTTCTTTAAGCAAGATATCTTGATTAATTTCTTTTTTAAATATTTTTAGAGGATAATTCTTAATATTTATATTAATTCCATACCTTTTACCTACTTGTTTAATCTTATCTTCATCAAACTTTCCAACAATAAATAAATCAAGATCTGAATCATCTTTTTGTATTTCCTTAGCATAACTTCCAAAAACAATAATAATTCCCCCTAAAAAATTATCTACTTTTTCAAGTATCTCTTTAATTAAGTGATTCTTCTCTAAAAATCTTATTTTTTTATATTGTTCTGTTAAAAGAAAATATTCTTTTGAAAGAATAGATTTTCTTATTGAGTATGTCTTAATTTTACCTTTTATTTCTGAAATTAATACTCCTTTCTTTTCAAGCTTAGCTAATATTAAAAGTGCAGTTCTTGAGCTCACATTAAGTATTTTTTCAACTTCCCTGATATAATAGTCTTTACCATAACCTTTAGTAAATAAACTTAATATTCTCAAATCAGTATCGTTTACTTTAGTAATCATATGAGTATAAAAGTAAACAACAATATATAAATGTTTTGGTTTAAAACTGAAAATTCTTCAAAAATAGCCCAAAAAAAGGGTGATTACAAGAAAAAGTGGCGAAAGGTAGTATGCAAGGGGCGACTTGGATTGGGTGAGCGCTGTTTTTGAGACACGTGTTACTTATGTTAAATCTAAGGGTTATTCTTAAGATTTAATTAATCTTTCAATATTTCTTTAACTTTAGACACAAATAAAGTTGCTTTTATTCTTAACTGTTCAATATCCTTTGTGTTGTAATTTGTTTTTGTTGAATATGTTGCATCCTCTCTTTTGTTTTTAGATTCTACATAAAAAAGAATATCTTGATAATCTAATAGCGATGCAAGAGTTTGCATATCATTTTTGTTTAATCCTTTGTTGTAGAATTCTTTTATTAATATTAATAATGTTGCTAAATGGTTTTTTGACGAATAACCTTTTTTCATTATCAATGCTAAAGCAGAATGATATGCTGCATAATAACAACCAGTTGTTGCCCAATCTTCATATTTCAATTTTAAGTTATCATTTACGAATCTTAAATTATGCTCTGATTTCTGAATATGTCCTTGAATTTCTGTAGGGGTAATAACTTCTTCTTTAATCAATTCTTTATCTTTTAATTCTTTTATTTTTTCATTAACTAGGTCAGGATTATTAAGATATCTATTTAATTCATAATTTTGCATTTTGAATTACCTCATAATATTTGATATGATTAATTAAAGGGTATCCTATTGTAATTGCTGATTGAATAACCATGTCATTTTTTAGTTTTAATTCCTCAAGGAACTCTTTGTAAGTCATTTGAAATGTACTAACTTTTAGTGCAGATTGTGCACCTGCCTCATCCTCTGCCCCATCACTTTTTATTTTTTCATTAGTAATTAATAAAATATCTATATCTGAATCTTTTTTAAAATTATTCTTTGCAGTTGAACCAAAAAGTATTACAAAAATAGGTTCACTAGGTAAAGAATTAAGATAAGAATCTATTGCTATTTTTCTTATGTTTGGTAACTTTTCATATCTCTCTATGTCAAAAAAACTAAGTATTGAGAAAGTTTTCTTATTATTTTTTAATGAGAAAAATTTCATATTACCTTTTTTCTCTGAAGTTAATATATTATCTTGTTCTAGTTTAGTTAAGAATCTATATGTACTGTTTTCATTTAAGTCTGTTTGTTTAGCAATATCCCTGAGATGAATTCTATTCTTTTGATTATAAAATAATCTTAATATTTCTATATATCCCTTACTTATTATGTTTAACATTTTTAAACAATTGTTGTAATTATTTAAACATTTATATATTTTTCTGTTTTTACAAGCCAAAAATTTATCAAAGTGCAAAACAAACAATATGGTAAATAAAATACAGATAGATATGGAAAAATTCAAAGAAATACTGCTTTATTCTTGGCATTTGCTACCAACAGAAAAGCAAAAGGAACTTCTAAATATTTGGATTTATCCAAAAAAATAAAGAAAAACAAGCCCAAACCATTAACACTTAAACCTGTTAGGCAGTATGCAAAGGGCGGGAATCGAACCCGCACCGAAGCCTTGGCAAGGCCCCATTCTACCACTAAACTACCTCTGCATAAAGAACATTTTTGCCATATAAATAATAGTTAAATAAAATAGTGGGCCTGCCCGGACTCGCTCTCAAAAATCATAGATTTTTGGTGCCTCGAGCAAAGCTCTACGGAACCAAGGTTCTCTTCCGGTTGTCCCAATATAAAATAGTGGGCCTGCCCGGACTCGAACCGGGGATCAATGCCTTGTAAGGGCACTGTCATAGCCGCTAGACCACAAGCCCAACTATGCAAGAAGAGAAGTATTTTATTTAAAAATGTTGTGCAATAAATTAAGATTAAATTAGCTAGATTTAAATAGTAAAATAATATCCCAATATTTATGAAAATAGAAAAGCTATTTACTGAAGAAGAATTAAGATGGATTGTAAATACAAAAATAATGTATTATGACTCAGATGGAACAATAATAATTAATGGAGAAGAAATAGAAACTCCAAGTTTAGATACTAAATCAGATGCATATATAAGGGGGGCAATCCAATCTAGTGAAAAAGATTTTATAGAATACTACTTAGACGTAAACTATGAATCTAATAAACCGGGAATTAAAGAAGGAATAGATTTAGTTCAGTCCATATTAGAAACAACCTGTATTATGTTAGAAAAAATTGATATTACTAACATGGGAAAAATAGTAGAACCTTTTTGTGGAATATCACCTGTATCAATTATTGCTCAGAGAATTAATAATAGTGAAACATATGCATTTGATAAGAACCCAAAGGCAGTAAGATTAACAACAATACTAGGTGAAATTCTTGATATTAATATCCCTGTGGTTGAACAAACCTTAGAAAATTGGGCAATAACATATAATGATAATGATGCTGCAATAATTGGTATGAATAGCCCTGATATTAAATGTGCAAGGAGTTTAATTCATTCAACAATTAAAGCAAATTGTTTATTAGTATTAAGTTTTTCAGAAACTTTTTTATATGGTCACCCAGACATGGTAAAATTAGAAAAAACTCATAATATTGAATTTGTAAATACTGCAAAAAACTATATTTATAGACAAATCTTAATAGCAAAACCAAAAATAAAAGAAAAAACTAACTAAATTAATTCACCTAGCTCAACAGATTCGTTCTCATCAATTAAATCATCACCTAGAGTGTCTAAAACCCCATCTCCAGGTTCAGTTCCATCGCCATCAGCAGAAGTGTTTCCACCGTCACCAGAAATTTTCTGAGTGCAACCTGTAATTAAAGCTAAAACTAAAATAGATAATAAAATTAAAGCAAAAATTTGTTTCTTCATTAATTATTCACCCCTTGCGCAGAATTTGCTTGCCTTGATCCTGTTGAAGCAGCGTTAGAGGAAGTTATTGCAACTCTAACTCTTTCTTTTACTGCAGACCAATTAGTTTGTCTTAATTTCTGCATAATAACATCTTTCTGCACTTCTGATTTAGCTTTTGCTTCTCTCATTCTTAAATTTATTTCTTTTTTCTCATCATTATCTAAAACTTTAATCTTTTGAGCAACAGCACTTCTAATTGAACCATAGTTTGCAACACCACTTTCTACAGCTTCAACCAATTTTGAGTCTTCAACTCCAATATGGGATAAGATACGCTTTACTTCTTCAGAATTATACTTTTGCACTTTCTCTCTAGCTTGTTTTTGTAACACAATAGTTTCTTCAGTGTCAACCGGTTTAATCTGATGTCTTAATGCAAGAACATCTACCTCAGGAATAAGTTCACGAGCAGTTTCACCGAAAAGAGCAACTAAGTCTTTTGCATTTGTTTTTATTTCTGCGTAAAGAGCAGTAAAATCTTGGTCAGAGTTATAATCTATTGATTTAACTCTTTCAAGTAAATCTGCCATTTTTCCTTCAGTTATTTCATGCAAAATAGTGGTGTCAACATCAGGATGGTTTTCTTCAATATGAGAAATAATTCTTTTTTGACCACCCATATATTTTAACAAAGCTTCTTGTAATTTAAGAAATCTTAACTCTACACCATACTCGTTTTGAAACTGTTTTAGTTCTTTATCTGTAACTTCAATTTCATGAGCTTCTAACTTACCTTGAGATGACATAACTTCAATTTCACCAACAACAATATTACCTCTAAAAGTACAGTAAGGACTAGATTCAGTACATACAACTAAACCAGAACTATCTTCAGTACACTCAGAAGGGTTTCTTACTCCGTTATATTTTTTACACAGATCATTAGTCATACCATAACAAGTATTACTATCATCATTCCATTTCCAACCATATTCTTCACAAATCTTTTCATAAGCAAAAGCGTTAATCAACCTTGATTGAGGTATATTTACTATTGTAGGGACATTATTGTTAGGATCTCTTGGTCTTTCTGAGAAACAAGGATAAGTTAATATTAAATCTCCATCTGGATAGTACCATCCTTCTTCTTTTTCTGACTCCATTGAAGAATAATAGCATTCAGGTTCTCCTTCATCTTCATCATAACAAAAGGATGGTGCACCAGCCATCATTGGCTGAACTCCGTTAACTGCAGGCATATGATACAAAGGATGATAACTTAAACCCTCACAGCAAACAGAACCATGAACTGGTCCAAGTGAAGGATTTGCAATTTCTCCTTCTAATTTACAATCAGTATTATAATCATTATCATCTTCAGGCTCAGTTGGAAGTTCCATTACCCCTTCAACAAATAAATCAATAAGATTTGGACCTACTATTTGATTACTTAGAATTATTTCACTATTTACATTTAAATCATTTAATATTCCTTGAACCATAACTGCGTACTCAACTTGTTCAACAGGAGAATTTTCTCCAACAATTATAATTGCTTCTCCATTATAAATTGCTACAACAACTTGATTATTGTCTAAATCAGATGTATCAACTTCACTAAATAAAAACATTGGGCCTTCAAAATCTAATATATAATTAAGATTCTGTCCTAGAATCACATCAGAAGTTGGACTCTGATCATCTACAACTATTGCAAAAGCATAAGCTGGAGTTCCCACATCAACTTCTGCAAATGCAAATGGCATAACTGCCAATGCAAATAATATAATAAATGCGATTGCATATATTTTTTCAATTTTCATTTTGCCTCCTTTAGCACAAACTTGTGCTTATATTATATAGTAAAGTGGAACAACATATCATTTTATCCCGGAACAAGCCGGAACTATGCGGAATTATCTTATTTTAAAAGAAAAACTTATATAGTATAAGTTTATACCATATCTTAAGATGAAAATATTACATTACCCAAGATTAGACACTGTTTTAAACGTAGAAAAAATAATTAAACTAGCAAAAATCCCCTTATCAAAAAACGAGATAGATAGAAGACTAGAAAAAAAGATAATGCGAACAACCCTAAATGTAATTCTAAGATATCTTGAAGAAAGTGGAAAAATAGCCTTACCCAAAGAAGGAATTGTTTGGATTTATTCGAAAGATATTCGAAACAAGCTCAGAAAGAAACTTAAAGAGTCTATTGCTTTTGAAATAAATGCCTAAAGAAGTTATTAGGTTATAGAAAAAAATAGTTATCCTGTCTTAATTGAAACCAAATTAGACATTCCCATTTGTTCTTTCTTTAGAACTCCTTTTTTTACCATTGTTTCAATGTTTCTAGAAATAGAAGACTTAGGAAGTTTTAATTCAAACTGTATTTGCGTTTGTGTCATTGGTTTTTTATTTTTAAGAATTATTTCATAGATTTGTTTCTGTCTCAGAGTCATTGCAGGAAGTTTTGGTTTAGGTTTTTTCTTTTTTTTCTTTAAGAAGTAATATCCTGATCCAAGAATAACAAAAACAATTATTACATACAACCACCAATAATTTGCATAAACATAATCTTTAATACTATACTGAACAACAATTGAAAACTTCTTATTCTCGCCAGTTCCAATAATAGATAAACCAGAAGGCGAATCTTCTAATCTTGCAATATCAGGAAGATTCATATAGTTAACAGCTGCATTCTTCGGAAGCTTTAACTCATAGATAAAATTACTAAAATAGTCATCAGTAGAGACATTTACAATCCAATATTTTCCATCTTTAGAAGTAAAATCATGAGAGTTTTCAACACTCAACAAAGGATGATTAGTCTCACCAGTAATAGTTGTTAAACCAGTATTATCAACATATATAATCACATCTGCATAATACTCTTGAGCATAGGCAGAACTGACAAATACCAATACTAACAATAGAACTAACAACACCCTCTTCATAACTATATTTTATAAAAGGATTATTATAAAGTTTGTCCTTTAAGAAAAGGCATAATACAAAAGCACTATTCCACAGACCACAACCCTAAACTAAAGTTTAGGAACTTGCTCTGCTTCATCGTGCCATTACCTTTATTGTTATGCACAAAAAGGTAATAATAAAGGCAACGACGCGCTCTTGAAACCTGCCTTAAGAAACAAAAGCTTTTTATATGGTTCTTAAATCTCTAAAGCTATAAGATATTTAAAAGGTAAACAAGACAATGGTAAAGAAAATTCATACTAGACAAAAAAGAAAATTCAATTTAACTTCAAGTTTTGGGCATAAAAACTTTTTTTCAGGAAAAGTTAAACCGCATGGACCAAAAACTTTCAAAACTAAAGAAGCTGCAAATGAGTATGCTAAAGCAAAAGGATTGAAAGAGACTGGATACATCCTGATTCCTGCAAAAAAAGGTAAAAAAATCAAGATCGAACTAGTTTAAACTTATTTGTGGGGGTAGCAAAGTCTGGTCAAATGCGCAGGACTTAAGATTTTGGACACTCATGTGTAAATGAGATATCCTGTCCTTTAGTAGGTTCGAGGGTTCGAATCCCTTCCCCCACATCATAATCATACTTTGAGAATTATTTAAGGATTCGAACGAAGTTCCAGAGCAAAGCGAGACGCCAAACTATGTTTGAGCGCAAATCCCTTCCCCCACATCATAATCAATTGCCTCTGTAGCATAGTGGTGGTGCGGCTGCCTAGTAAACAAAAACCTTAATGGTTTTTGATCCTTTAATCAGGATTAAAGAAAGCAGCAGGTCCTGCGTTCAAATCGCAGCAGAGGCTTATTCTTCTTTTAAGATTTGAACGGAGTTCCGTAGAGCTTTGCTCGAGGTGTCAAAAATGTTAATTTTTGAACACAAATCGCAGCAGATGCATACCTGCTAACAGGACACAATTGGGGTGCACTTTTTTATTTTTTTACAATTTTTGGGTAAATTCCCATATTTAGAAGTTCTTGCTGTTTCTCTGTTGATAGTAAATGCCAAGAGTATAGCAATATTTCTTTAAACTTTTCTGCATCTAATATTATTTTGTTTCCCATACTTGTTCTATGTTACTTATTTTTAATATATTGATGTCGGAGAAAGAAAAGAAAAATTAAAAAAAGTAACTTATTTTATTCAAGTAGACTTTTACGTTCTTTACTATCAATTATAAAATCATTATTCTTATCTGCATTAGATAGTTCTTCAACAGTAACTCTATTTTTTAATAATTCATTAACATACCAACTAGATGAAGCAGAAGCACTATTAAGACTGGAATATTGATCTCCTTCAACTAAAAAACCTCCTCTTATTGGGCAACTTACAAGATATTTGCCTGTTTTTGGATTATGTTCTCGTTTAACTTCAAATCCACTATAAGGTTTTTTTGGTGTAGATATAGGAGTAATGGCTTCAGTTGTAGCACAACCAGTTAATAACATCATGCTTGAAATACCTATTCTTAGTAAATTTCCTTCGTCAATTGGAGTTATTGCACCTGATGAAATGTGTCCATCAATTTCAGCAATAGTTTCTAAAGGCACAGGTAAAACATTATACATTTCATTCATTTTTTGACCTCTTTATTTTAGTTTAATATGATTATTAGTATAGTTATGTATAACTCATATATAAACTTTTTGATTATGTTATTACTTTATAGTGATTACTTACCTGAAACATTAGAATTCTGCACTCTCAAGCCCTAATGCGTCATTCTCTGCATTAATGAAAGACGCATTAAATGTTAAAATCATGGGCTCAGTTGAAATTCCTAATTTTCTGAGTTAATTGTTTTAAATATCCTTTTAGGATGTGCTTTTTTATTTAAATATGTTGTCTTTATTTTGGGTGTTTTGTGAGCTTGTAATATTGGTTTATTTTTGTTGTTTGTTTGAATTTTTTCCATGACATAAATCTTTTTTTGTCTTTTTCTGATAGAGTACATATGTTTGTGTTATTGTTGATAAATTCTAAAAACTCATTTTTTGTGAATTCTAAACTTAAACATTTAGTTATTAATTGTTGGAATTTTGTTCTGCATTCTTTTCTTTGGTTTTTGTTGTTGTAGCATTTTCTAAAGCAATTTGTTCGTTGGTACCATTTAATATAATATGAGATGTTTTTCTTTTTGTGTTTTCCTTTAATGTTTTGTAAGAACTACTTGTATTTCATTATAAGATATTGATTCATCGTTTATTCTGTTTTTAATTTCTTTCAGTTTGTTTTCTGGAGATGTGATTGCATTGAGAATTTTTCTTACTTTGTTTGTTTTCATAACTCTTTTTAATGGTAATTGGTGGTGATGAACTAAGTTTGCGATGTGGTTCCATACTGTTCCTTCTTTGATGTTTCTTTTTGTTGTTATTTGTTTTATTGTTAATCCTTTATTGATTAGTTGCAATGTTTTTTGTTGGCTGAATTCTATTTTGCTAGTGTAAACTTTTTTGTTGAAGTTTTCATGTTTTTTTACAGAAGTTATTTTTATTTCTTCTTTTTCAGGAAAAGCAATATTAAACTTTTTTGTCATCTTTCTGCGATACTTGTATGTATTTGCATTTTTTGCATAGGCTGTCCATCCTTCGTATTTTTCAATGATTTTTTCTCTGTCAATTTTGTTTATGTTATAGTCTTTTTTCATTTGTTTTATTTTGTTTTCAAATTTATGTATATTTTTCTTTACCAAAATTTTATGATAATAAAATATTCTAAACCCTAAGAAACTAATTCCTTTTTCGAGTTTGAGAATTCTTGATTTATCAGGATGAAGTTTTAGGTCAAGTTCTTCTCTAAGAAGTAAGCTTATTTTATCTTTATATTCTTTAAGAACTTGTTTTGATTGATGTAAAATCACAAAGTCATCAACATATCTAATATAATATTTTGCTTTTAATTTATGTTTTACATATTTATCTAATTCATTTAAGTAAATATTAGCAAAGAATTGAGAAGTTAGATTACCTAAGGGCATACCTTTATTTTCGTTTTTGCATTTATGGTTTGAGAGTATTTTGTATTAGCCAGATAACTTTTTCATCTTTAATTCTTTTCTTTAGGATACTAATTAATATTTCATGGTTAACACTGTCAAAGTAGTTTTTGATATCTGCTTTTAGAACATAACATTTAATTGTGTTATTCTTTGAAACTTTTCTTTTGAAAGTATCAAATCTTTTTATCGCATTTAATGTTCCTTTTCCTAATCTGTTTGCAAAAGAATCATGAATAAATATTTTATCAAAGGTAGGTTCTATTAAATTGCAGATTGCATGATGAATAACTCTGTCTCGGAAATCTGACTTGCTTATTTTTCTTGTTTTTGGATCTCTAAGAATAAATGTTTTTAGTGGTTTTGGTTGATAAGTGTGCATTAATAATTCAATTCTTAACTTTTGTAAATTAACTTGTAGGTCTTTTTCAAAATTTATTACGTAATCTTTTAATGTTTTGCCTTTCCTTGCTCTTTGAAAAGCAACTTCAAGATTATCATAAGAGTATAATTCCTCATAAATGTCATTTAGTAGTTCTTTTTTAGTCATTGTAATAGGTGTAATTGATGATTTGAATAATTCGGATTTTGTTTTGGATTAAAACAATTGTTATTTTTAAAAGTAACTATAAAGTAGTAACAAAAACAGAAACTTTATAAATCAATAAACAATTCTTACTATTATTTTATGAAAAAAATATAAGGTGAAATAAATGCAATTATACTCTAAAGAAAGTGTTGAAAAGATTATGCCAATTGTTAAAGTATGGTCTAAAAAATCTAACTTCTCAGATTTAGAAAATAGTCTAATTTTAACAACAAAAAATCCAATAAATGGAAACAAGTTAATGGTAGAAGAATTAGCTAATTTCAAAGATAGCGTAGAATTTGCTTCTAAAGTTACAGAAGAATTAGATTCTATAATTAAATCTTACGAAACAGAAAATTTCACTGAAAAACCTGTTGAAGTTTATCCAAATGCAGAAGAAATCTTAACAAAATATCTTGTTAGTATGCCCTTGGGGGGTCAAGAAGACATAAAAAAAGTATTGAGTAATTTAAATCCAATTAATATTGATATTAAAGAGATAGATACAAAAGAATTAGGTGATTTTAAAGAAAAATATTTATTGCCTGAAGAACAATCAGAATTTAGCAGATTTACAAATAGAGCTATTGCAAGAAATACTAATGCTACAATTAATGCAATGACTGATTATTTTAGTTCTGAAAAAGCTAAAGATTTTTATAGTCCAGATAGCCCTAAGAAATCTTTAGAATCTCTTTATGAAGACAAAGGAGATAAGGTTCCAGTTATGACTTTTCCAGAAGCAATACAAAAACATCTTAAAACAGGAGAGAAAAAGTGGAATACTGTTGATAATATTTATTTTGAAATTAAAGTGAATGATGAAGTTTGTAATGTTGTTTTATCTGGTTTAAATGCAGTTATGCCTAAAACCGAAAAAGAAGGAATGCAAGTATTTGAAGATGCATTACAAGGAATATATAAGGGGAAAGCTGTTGAAACAATTGTTGATGATGAACTAGAAACTAATAGTGCAAGAAATCATAGTTTTATTGCAATTTATAATGGTAAATTAGGTGAATCTAATTATTATCCTATTAAAGATTGGACAAAAAACACTTTTGTTTCGTTAAATAATGGTGGCACTAATAATCTAGAAGATTTTGCTAAGAGTTATGGATATGAAAAACTTGGATCATTTCATAAACTTAAAAAGATCAAAGGTGATCTTCGTGGGGGCTGTCGAGTGCATCTTGGTAGCGGTAGTAATGCTCTTGATGGTGATGGTGGTGGTTGTGGTGGGCGGTTTCGTGGGTAAAACGTCGGAGACGTTTTTAGTGCCGGAGGCACTAACGCGAACTTTTTTTTCTTTAATTTATTATGTGTAAAAAATATTACTTTTTTAAGATAGGAATATTTTTAAATATTAGTTTCTTTAACTTAATTTGTCTTAGCTATAAATAGAATAGCTTGGAACTACACGCTATTTCACTACGACAGTCTAACTGTTATAAAATACAACCACAACACCTAATGTGTGAAGTGGTGGTGGATTTCCAGAAGGTGAAATGGCTACTCGTGGGGGCTGTCCAGTGCATCTTAATAACAATAATAATGCACTTAATGCTAATAATGATAATTATAATGGGCAGTTTCGTGAATAGACAAGTTATTGCTAAGACAACTTTTCTTTTTTGTATTGCATTATCCGACATCTAGTAATATATTATTCTAATCATTATGTAATTGGTGATACATAATGGTTTTTGAGTATAAGCGTGAGCCTTTGGAAGATGATGAGATTCTTGCTTTGAGATGTAATTGTTCTAATTTTGAGGAGGAGTTGATTGTTAATGTTCTTTTGGATACTGGTTTGAGGGTTAGTGAATTGGCTAATTTAAGGGAAGATAATGTTTCTTGGCAGAGAAATTGTATGACTTTTATTGGTAAGGGTAATAAGCGTAGGGTTGTTCCTATGAGTAAGAAAGTTAAATTGTTGCTTCTTGATTGTTTTTCTCATTCTTGTAAGTTTCCTTTGGCTATGAGAACTATTCAGAAGTATGTTAAGATTGTTGCTGAAAGAGCGAGAATTAGGAAGCCTGTGAGCCCTCACGTTTTAAGACATACTTTTGCTGTTACTTACTTGCATAAGGGTGGTAATCTTCGAGCATTGCAGGGTATTCTTGGTCACAGTTCGATTATGACGACAGATGTTTATCTTAATTATTCTGGTAAGAGGGTTATTGATGATTTTGTTAAGGTTTGGGGAGATTAATGGCTGATAAGCTTGATCAGGAAGCTGTAATGTTTCTTTTGTTTGTGGGTGTTGCTGTGTTATATTCTTATTTTAAAAAGGTTCTAACTAAAGAGGTTATTGTTTCAATTGTTATTTCTTTATTGGTTATTATTGGTTTAGTTATTTTTGTTTTTTTGATTATTATTTTTATTAAGTTAAAAGTTAAAAGAAAAAACGAGTTGGTTTCTTTTCAAGAGAGCTTAAAAAAGGTTGTTAAAAGTGATTATTCTGAGACTATTGATGTATTAAAATCTATGGATAAACTTAACTCGATTGTTAATTCTAATGTGAGGTTTTCTAGAAAATCAGAATTATTAATTAATGAATTAGAGAATAGATTGAATCGTATTTTGCAATTTCTTGTTGCTAAAAAGAAGAGGATTCAAAAGCAAGAAGAATTAGAGTCAATAATAGAGAACAAAAAGAGATACAAAATCCAAAAGTTGTATAAATATTTTATTAAGCAAGACTTTGATGAATCTATCCCCAAATATGCAAAAGATTATTCTATGGATCTTATTGAAAGTGCTCAAGAGAAATTTAAAGAGTTTAATAATAAACTAAGATTAGAAGAGTATGGAAAAACTCTATTAGAAGAACATAAGAAAAAGATAATTAATAGTGTTTTAGAGCTTGAAGGTTTACCTGCAAATTATTCAGAGTTATCAGAGGAAGATAAAATGTTATATGATGAAAAACTTGAACAATTTGAAAAAGGAGAATTAAAACCAATCATTAAGTTAAATGAAGAAGATGAACAATTATTAGAAAAAAGTTTTTATCAAGCAGATGAATTAAATGATGAACAAAAAGAATTATTAACTAAACATTTTCAATATCAATATTATCCCTTCACTTACCTAGATGGGAAACTAGGAAACAATCTAATAATCAAAAACACCTCAAAAACAGAATCGAATTATCACTTCTGTATGAAACATTTAATTGCAAGGATAGATTCTGAAAACTCAATAATAGAATACACAATAAAAGATTTAAGAGCAGATGTAGTATTTACATACAATAAAAAAAGAATTGCCGTAGAAGTAGAAAAAGGAACTAATAATAAAAAATCTATTAAAAAAAAGGTTGAGTTGTTGAATAAATACTTTGATTATTGGATAATCACTTGTCCAAAAAAAGAACAACAACATTACAGACAATATGTTGATAAACAAAAAAGCTTCTGTTTAAGATCAAAACAAACACAAGAAAAGATATTGCAATTAAAAGGGCTACTGCAACGAAATAACAAGTAATATATAGTATTATACCAACAGTAGAAAACCCCTAAATATCGCCCTAAAAGGCAAAATACTGCCAACACAAAAAGAATGAGCAGTTGCCTATAAATAACCAAAAATCAAACATTACTAAGCTCAATCAATAACTCATATTTCTCTCTGAATTCATCTAATTCTATTTCTCCTTCTGCAAATTTCAACTTTAACAATTGCAAAGGATCACTAACATTCAAGTTCTTTTTAGATTTCTTTTCAGTTTTGCCGAATGCCATATTTATTTTATTTCTTAAATCTGCATTGCTGATATATGCATAGATTTGTGTTGTATGGATATCTACATGCCCTAGTGATCGCTGAACATAGTAAAGGTCAACACCTTTTTCTAAAAGCAAAGTTGCATAAGTATGCCTTAAGGTGTGGAAACTGTAAGCATATCTCTGCTGACCACATGTAGTCTTAAAAGTCTTAATGCTTAAATCAGCTTTAATAAGATATTTTCTAAAGTGCTTACTTAAAATTTCTGATCTAGCTTGATTATAATTATATCCAGAAATAAAATATTCAGAATCAGTCTGCAACCTGAACCATCTCTCAAAAACAGGCTTAACCTTAGAAGGCAACATAACAATCCGATCTTTATTTCCTTTTCCTTGTCTTACAAATACTTTTTCTGATTCTAAATCAACATCTTGCTTTTTTAAGTTGCAAACTTCACTAATTCTTAAACCACAAAATAATGCAATAAAACATCCCATAAAAATATTAGAATCATCAATAACTTCAAATAGAGAAATTAATTGTTTTTTATTAAGAATATTAGGTAATTTTCTAGTTTTTGTTGGTCTTGCATAATTAATTCCCATTTTTAGATCCTCGAAATAATATTTAATCCTAAGATTCTAACGCTTTGAGTTAATTCCTTAACACCTTCACCTCGCCTTTCAAAAGCCAAAGCAACAGCTTTCTTCTGAGTGATCTCTTTCTGTTTTAGCTTAAATTTTAGGTCATCAGGCATTCTTTCAAGAAGCAACCAACGATAAACAGTAAAAGGATTATAACCTCCAGAAATCAACAAATTATACAAATCTCTCTCAACACCAAGAATAACAAATTTCTTTTTATTATAATGATAATGAGCCAATTTCCCCATTAACTTCAACAGATGACGACTATCAATAAGAGTAAGACGACTATCAATCAAACTCCTGACCGACGACAACTTAACAACAAAATTTTCCTGCACATTCTTATTTTTCACGATTAACACCCCAAGCATTAACCCAAAAAGCCAGAATACAAGCCACACAAAGCCCAGCTCACAAGATGCAGAAAGTATAAACTTTTTGATTATGTTATTACTTGTAAGTGATAATATACTATTTTTTAGTTTATTTATAAATGAAAAATCATATCATTGCTATATATTTTACTGCTCCTGCTATTTTTCCTCCTGTTTCTACTGCTCCGCTTTTGTTTATTACGTGCCATATTAGAACGATATAGGAGAGGTTTACTAGGCTAAAGCAGGATATCATTACCATTATTTTGAAGTTCTCAAACATAGCAATATTAATAAGCATTGATGATTCAAGCATTATTATTGCATCAATAAATATTATGAAAATAAATAAGGATATTAAGTTTAGTATTAGTTTTCCATAACTTTTTAGTGGAGGAATAAAATAGCAGAATATTCCTATTGGAATAAGTACAACTCCGAACACTATTAATAAAGATACGCCTCATGACACACAGACCTGCTAGAACTCTGAGTCAGCAGATGCATATGTGCTAACAGGTCTACGATTTTGTAACCTCTTTTTTGTTTTCACAATATTTCTTTATATTGATAGATGTTAGACATTCTTTATGTAATGATGTCGGAGAATATAATTTATTATGTCAAGGTTTTGATATGTTACTACTCTTTAATGTATATTTTTGTAAAAGTTTTTAAATAAAATAATATTTTATTCAATTATGAAGAAAATATCATTTATATCTGCACCATTAATAGAGCAATCTAATCAATCCACATACAATAATAATTATGGGGTTGAAAGACTTATTGGTTCTCTTATTAAATCTGGAATGGCTTTAGAAGATATTGTGGCTTATGAATTTTCAGATCAGGTATTATCAGAAGCACTGATTCCTAAAATACTTAATTTAATTGAACCTAGTGAAATTTTCGGTTTTTCTACATATTCATTTAATTATTTACCAACCCTTGTTCTTGCAAGTGAAATTAAGAAAAAATATCCTGATTCTAAAGTATTAGTTGGAGGGGCTGCAGCAAGTGAGTTAAAACAAGAAATTTTACAAGTGCATCATAACTTTATAGATTATGTTATTGTGGGAATGGCTGAAGAAGCTATTGTTTCTTTTATGGATAATTTAAACTTAGAAAATAAATCAAACATTCCAAATTTAATATGGTCTGTTGGGCAAGATTCTAACAAAACAATATTAATTAATGATGTAATATATCCTCCTAAAGGATGGGAAGAAGTAATGCCTCATAATTTTAATTGGAAGAAAATAAATGACACTCCAACTAGTTATAAACAATTTAAAGTTCTTAGTTCAATTGGATATTCAAAAAATTTTAAAGATTCTAATAGCTGTAATTATTGTAGTATTTTATATAAAGAACCAAAATTTGCTAATCGACCAATGAAACACATAATTAAAGAGATTAAACTAAGATTTGAATTAGCAAAAGAAAAAGGAGAGGATAAAATCGCTTTGCAAATTTTAGATCAGAATTTTATTCCTAAATTACCCTCTTTTGTAAAAGCTTTAAAAAATGAAGAACAATATTCAAACCCTCTTCTTGAAAATATGGTAGGATTAAGTATAATTTCTAGAGCAGATGCTTTGTTACAAAATAATAATGTAAATAAGCTTGAAAATTTAATTAAGTCTAATCCAAACATGATTGTCGGGGTAGGTACAGGGATTGAAAATTATTCAGACAAGATTTTGAAAGAATTAGGAAAAGGAGTAACTGCTGAGCAAAATATTGAAGCAACAAAAGTTCTTGTTAAATTATCTGCAAAATATTCAAATTTTATTCCTCAAGTTTTAATGATAGGTGTAACACCTAAAACAACAGTTGAAGATCTTATGGCTAACATTATAGCACTGAAAGAAATTGGGGAATTTGGTCATTTATCGATGTTGAATTTTTTAAGTCCATTGCATTATGAAGTTGCTATGGCAAGTAAATTAGGTATTAAAAGACCTTTGGGAGGATATTTACCCCCAATTAAAACAAAGGAATTTATTTCAAATACTGCAGTTCCTGAGGATTCTGAAGTTAGATATGTAATTAATAAAGCAGAACAGTATAATGATAAGATTCCTTCTCCATTTGAAAGGAACATGGTTTTAGCTCAATGTAAAATGCTTAATATAAATGCATTTGGAACTTTGTTTCGTGGTTTAGATGAAGATTCTGTTGAAAGAATGAAAGCCATGTATTTTTATCCTGAAATCAATTTTTTATATGGTGCAATAAAGCACAATTTACCTCAGATTCGACCGCGAATTGAATCTGCAATTGAAAGTGTTAATACTATGCACAAGGGTTTTAAAAAAATTCTTGAAGTTACACATAAACAAGCAGGGTCAGATCAAAAAAGAATAGCTAATAATGTTTATTTATTAAATCTTAATTTTCTCTAAATATTATATCAACAAATTGTCCGGCGAGTGCATGAGTACCACTGGCATCATTTCGTGTAACCTCTTTTCTTGGATTTTGATGTCTAACTATTCCATAACATATTAAAATAATTTAAATGTGATTTAGCAATTTCTTTATTATTTATTTTTATTGCAATTGGTTCTTTTGACCATTGAATGAAAATACAGGTATCATTGTAAAGTATGGTTGTTGTGGGATTTATATATTTATTATCTACAAATTTATATTTTAACAATTTTCTTTTTTTAAGCTTAAATTCAAACTTTTTAGGAAATATTGACCTTTGGCTGATTTTTAATTCAATCCTTTTTTTATGCCATAGTTCAAAATAGGATCCAAAAAACTTTTTGAATTGTAACTCAGAAGCAAATAAGGATATCTCTTTTTTTATTTCTAATATTTCTTCAAAAATCATTCTCAAACCTTTTTTTCCAACAAATATATTTGCTTCTAGAGTAGGGTTATTTTTTGTTATAGTTAATTTATTAATATCCATAAGAAGATGATTTCTAACTTTTTTGAGTTTTTCTTCTTTTTCATTTATTATAGTAAGAAGTGATTCTGGTTTTTTAGCTTCAAACCATTTAATATTATTTTTTACAATATATGAAACTATTCCTTTAGCAATTAATCTGTCTAGTGCTTCATAAACATTTGTTCTATTTATTTTTGTTTTACTACTGATTTCTTTTGGATAACTGCTACCTGATTGAATCAAATGTAGATATATTTTAATTTCTGAAGGGCTAAATCCTAATTTAGCTAGGTTTTCTTTAATCATAATCTTAGAATACTTCTTTTCTTTATAATTGTTGTGGTTTTATACCACAACCACAACTTATAATCTATAAATAATTACCATTAAATAATTATGAATGAATTTGATCTAGAAGGGAAAACAGAAAAATGGTAAATATTCAATTAATTCAACCTGCGAAGAGTCTCGGTTACACTAATAATTCTAGAACTGGATGTTATGTTCCTTTAGGATTAATATCTATTGCAACATATGCACAGCAACAATTTCCAGATGCCAATATCGAAGTTTTAGATGGTGAGTTAATAACCAATCAAGAGATAATAAACCGATTGAAGCCAAACGCCATTATAGGAATTGATACAAAAACACCAAATTATGCTTCAACTGTTGAGATTGCAAGAGCTGCAAAAGAAAGAGGATGTAAAGTTGTTGTTGGAGGAGTTTATGCATCTGCAATACCTGAGAAAATTGCTTTATATAGGCAGTCTATAATAGATCATATTGTAGTTGGATTTGGTGAAAAACCATTTGTTGATATTATTAAAGGTAAAAATGATAAAATAATTTACAATCCCCCCCCTGATTTTGATGAATTACCAACACCTGATAGGGGATTTGTTAATCTTGAAAAGTATATTAAAAATTTTCAGCAAAAACACACTACGTGGGATTATCGTGGAACAAATATTTTTACACATATGGGCTGTAAATATAATTGTATATTTTGTGCAAGATCAGGACCTAAAAAAGCAATATATAAAAATCCTGGAAGAGTGTGGCAAGAAGTAAGTCATCTTGTTAAAAAACATGGAATAGAATATATTGTTGATTTTAGCGATTCAATTACTCAAAATATGGATGCTTTTAGAAGTTTTGTCAATTTAAAACCCGAAGAATTAAATCCAAGTTTTTATGTTTTTTCAACAGCAGATAAAATTAATTCAGAAACAATAGAATTATTTCAAAAGCTAAATGTTAAACATGTATTTATTGGTGTTGAAACAGGAGATCCAAAATTAGCTAAAAAAATTTCAAAAGGTCCTTCATTTTCTCCTAAAAAAACATTAGAATCAATTACTTTACTATCTAATGCAGGAATTGGAATAACCCCCTCTTTTGTTGTAGGTTTACCAGATGAAAGTGATAATTCCTTGAATAAAACTTATGAATTTGCTAAACAGATTAAGGAAATATCGGATTTTGAAGAGATATATTGTTCTGCACTTATTCCATATCCTGGATCCCCTGCATTTGATTTGCTTATGAAAAGAGTTTGTAATCAGAAAACAGATTTATTTGATCCAGATGAACTAACACAAAAATGGATTCATAAGTTTTGCAATGTGAATTATAAAACAATAAATTCTCAAGTTGATAGAATATTAAGTTTAGGAAAATATACTATAACAATCAAGAAAAAACCTTAATTCTGCAATGTAAGCCCTTCTCGGAGTTTAATTTAAATATTATTAATGTAAATGATGTTACCGACCTCAGTTGCAGTGCTCCTGACCAACGACGAGTGCATTAAACCCTTAAATATGTCAATTTGAGCTGTTTCTGGCTTAAATGAGGTTATACATTCTGAGACCTGTGTGCACTGCCAGTCAGCAGATGCTTATTCTTTTTACTTATCAGATAGTACAGAAAGTTTAAATAATAGTACTACTTTGTAATTAATATGGTTGGGGGCGGGGAAGACTCTAAAATAGAAGAATTTCAAAATAACTTAAATAAGGGTTTGCTAGAACTTCTTGAAGGCCCAACTAAAGACATATTAAAAGTTTACTCTAAGAAAGTAGAAAATGGTTTTTTCCCATCAAAAGGTTCATATATTTTCGAGATTAAGGGGAAATATTTTATAAAACATGAAGGACTAAATATGATCTTAAATAATCTTTCTAATGATGCATTAAAAATAAATGCTGAACATAGATATTTGAAAAAATCATTAGAAGAGGTAGAAGAATTAAAAGAAAACCCTAAAATAAATGCAAATTTAAAATTACTTAAAGAAACTGCTAAATTATTAAGAAATATTAAAAACCTTAAAAAAAAGATAAAAGTGGATGGTATACTTTATAATCCAAATCAATTATATCCTTATTTTGGAAGATTAAACCAACTTTTTGGATTTTACACTAAGTTAGATAATGAATTTAAAAATAAAATAAGACCTGAATGGACTAAAGTACAGGATGAAATAGAATCAAAAAAAGAAAAATATAATCTAATAATAAATAAAAAAGTAAAATAAATTAATTCTCAAAAAACACTCTGTATGCAAGATATGCAGAGTAAATATCAACCTTACTTGTTACCTCAAAAGGTGAGTGCATACCAAGAACAGGTGGGCCAACATCTATAATATCACAACCATACTCTGCAAAAAACATTGCAACAGTTCCACCACCACCAAGATCAATCTTTCCATTTTCTCCTGTTTGCCAATTAACTTTATTTTTATCAAACAAAGTTGTTAATTTATGTATATACTCTGCGTCAGCATCACTAGTAGCATACTTTCCTCCACCACCACCATATTTTTCAACAGAAACACCTCTTCCAAGAATAGAAACATTTGTTGAATCTTGAGCATCTTTAAAATTAGGGTTTAATGCTGAAGTTACATCTGCACTCAACATCTCTGCATTTTTCAAGAGAGTAAATGCATCAACTTTTAATCTTAGTTTAGTAATTAATTCTTTTAAGAAATTAAACAAAAACTTAGATTTTGCACTTGACTTTCCTTGACTACCAATTTCTTCTTTATCAACAAATAGTGCAATTGCAGTTTCTTTATTCTTTGAATTAAGAATAGCATTTAAAGAAGTATAAGCACACGCTCTATCGTCTTGTCCATAGGCGCCAACCAGAGATTTGTCAAATCCAACATCTCTTGCTTTTTCAGCAGGAACAATTTCTAGCTCTGCTGTAACAAAATCTTTTTCTGTTATTCCATACTTATCATGTAAAAACTTTAAAGCCCTAAGTTTTACATGCTCTTTTATTTCTTTATCTTCTAGAGGAAGATTACCAATAATAATATTTAGATCTTCACCAGTAATAAATTTATCAACCTTTTTCTCATATTGTTCTTTTGCAAGATGAGGTAATAAGTCAGGAATAACAAATACAGAATCTTTATCAGATTCTCCAATCAAGATTTGCTTTTTTGTTCCATCTTTAAGTAGAGCAAATCCGTGTATTGCTAAAGCCCTATTAACCCACTGATATTTTTTTATTCCACCATAATAGTGTGTTTTTAGAAGAGCTAAATCTGAATCTTCAAACACAGGTTTTGGTTTTAGATCTAATCTTGGAGAATCCAAGTGACTTGCAATAACTTTTAGGTTATTAAACTTTCCAAGGTTGACTAAAAGAATATTTTTATTTGTTTTATAGTAAACCTTATCTTTTGCAGTCAGAGTTTTAGCTGTTTCAAAGTTTTTGTAGCCCTTTGCTTTAGCTATTTTTTCTATTTCTGTTACTGCTTCTCTCTCTGTTTTTGCAATATCAAGAAATTTTTTATATCCTTCAGAAAATGCAAGAGTCTTCTTCTCATCAACATGTTTCCATGCAGTTTCCTGTTTATAAAATAAAAAATCATATTTACTCTTCTTTTCTTTTTTCTTTGTTACTTTCTTTTTAGCTGCCATAATGTATACCTCATAATTGTAATAATTACTTAATTATATTAAACATTTTTAAAACTTATGGATTTATAAGTAAATATTCTAATTTTAGCTTCAATTCAATTGGAAATTATAAGAAATTTTATAATAAATAGTATACTTAGATAATAAATAATATGCCAAATATATTAATGGAGGTAAAAAAATGAAAAAAGAAATAACTTTATTTTTAGTTGTTCTAATGTTTTTAACTATAACATCCTCAGTTATTGCAGAGGTAGATACTACTACAGATAATTCTAAATGTATGGATACTGATAGGGGAATAAATTATATAGACTTTGGGACTGCATCATATACTTATAATGGAAATTATTATGAAGCAGATGATGGATGTGTTTTAATTGAACCATGCGATACTTGTGGCCCATATAAAACAAAGATTACATCAGTAGATTCATGTTCAGGTGAAGAATGTTATCTGGCTGAAGTATACTGCTATTCAACATATAATCTTGGTGCAGACAAATCACAAAGATGTTCTCAAGGATGTGATAAAGGGTTATGTAAAGAGATAGATATTCTAAGTTCAACAGAAACTCCAATTATCTCAGATTCTGTAGATTCTTCTAGTGGAGGAGTACCTCATTCCAATGCAATTACCTTAAACACAGTTGATGGTGGTTCCACAGGAGTAGGTATTTATGTTAAATGTGTTCCTAATGAAGTATTAATGAAAAAAATGAATCTACTTTTAGATGAAGTAGATGAAATTGACGAAGATGAAACAAGCGAAGCATATCACGAGAAAATTAAAACACTAAAAGAAGAAATAACTATTGACTTAGAGAGATGTAATAATAATATACAGTTAACTAGGCCGGAAGTTGCAATAGAAGAAGGAGAAATAGATAATAATGTTGAGTGGGCTCGTAGGACAGATACACAAACTATCAGAAGTAGTAGAGGAACAATAGCTAAAGTTGATGCATGTGGAAATCTAGAAAAACTTAAAGAAAAATATGCCCACTATGAAAAATTATCAAAGATGAATAATAAAGAACTTTCTGAAAAGGGATGGGAAAACAAAGAAAGAATCATGGAAATATTAAAAGAACTTGGAGAATATAAGAAAAAGGCAATGTCAGAGTGTGAAGGATTATTGGATGAAGGAGAAGAAGAGGAATCGAATGAAGAAGGACAAGAAGCTGAATTGGATGAATATAACTCAGAAATCCCAATTGCCCCAGAATCTGGAAATGAAATAACTTATTATTACAAAAATAAAATTACAGATGTTATGAGTGATGATACTAATTCAGGAGATAAAATAACTGCACTTAAACAATTAAAAAAAGAAATTGATATTTTAATAGAAGATTTAATAAGATCACAAGAAGATATTGATAGTAATGAAATTTCAGAACTTGTTGAAAAAATTGAAATAAAACCTGGTAAAATAAGTGCAGATGACATAACAGTAGAAACAACTAAAAAATCCATATTAAAAAAGATTAATAACAAAGAAATAAGAATAATTCCTTCAGAGAAATATGTGATTCTTGAGGATGAATTTAATGGACAAATACTTGAGATAAAAACAGAAAAAATTACTATTGAGAACGATGAATTAAAAATTGGTGATTCAAAAGTTAATATCATGGCAAGTGATATACTAGAGAGACTTAAAATTAAACCAAACAAGATTGAGCTGAAAGAAAAGAATGAGAAAGCAGTTTATGAAATTGAAACAGAAGAAACAGGAAAATTATTTGCTTTCATTCCTATAAAGTTTAATGAAAAGTTAACAGTTAATGCAGGGGATTCAGAAGGTAAAGTAATTAAAGATAGTAGTTCAGCATTAGGGTTTTTAATTACTAAAGATTAAGCAGAAATGGCTTAATCATTTTATTTTTTTATTCCGACTTACTGATACCAATAAATTCTTTGAGTTTATTGAGCATTTTTATTTTATAACAATTAATTTCTTAGGAAGTTTTGATGTCAAAACCTCAAAACCATTACTCTTAATTAAGATATCATCCTCAATTCTAATACCAATTTTCTGCTTTGTATCATAATAACCTGGTTCTATTGTTATGACTTCATTCTCTTTAATTAAATTTGTTGATTTTGATGAAACCCAAGGTGCTTCATGTATTTCTAAACCAAATCCATGTCCAAGAGAATGAGTAAAATACTTTTTTGATTCTTTGAATAATTCTCGTGCATAATTATCAAGAATATTCATTTTTTTGCCTATTGATTGCTTTATTTTTTTTATTGATTGTTGTTGTACAAACAAAACTTTTTCATATATTTCTCTTTCTTTTTTGGTTGGCTTACCAATAAAAACAGTTCTTGTCATATCTGAACAATAACCCTGATACTTAACTCCAAAATCAATTATTAAAAAACCTCTTCTTAATTTCCTATCTGTTGAACAAGCATGAGGTATTGCTGCATTCATCCCTGATGCTACAACTGGAGTAAAGGCCAATGTACAATCATGCTTGAAAGTTTCACTTTCCAAATATCTTTTTATATCTTTTTCAGAAAATAAACCCTTATTTATTTTTTTAATTGCTTTAGCTAATATTTTACAAGAAATAATACAAGAAATTCTGATTTTTCTTAATTCTTCAGCAGTTTTAGTTTGCCTTAACTCTGCTAAATATCCAGAAATGTCTTTTTTCTTACCTTTTAACTTATTTTTTGTTTGAATTGTGGTTTTCTGATAATTTAAACCAATAGTTTTATTCTTTGTTACTTGTTTCCTAAAATCTTGAAAAGGTTTTAGTGAAAAAGCTTTATTCTTTCTATAGTTTCCAATATCAAGAAGGCTAGTGAATATCTTACATTTTCCGTTTGCAGGAATTATCATTAAGAAATCTGAACTTGTGCCAGTAAAATATTTTGCATCTATCTTTTCTAATAAAGCAAGATTTATGTTTCTGTTTCTTAGATATTTTTGTAGAAGTTTAATTTTATTGTGCTTTAATTTTATAGAAACAGCCATTTTAGATTAAGAAAAAAGTTAGAAGAAAGATATTAAACAATATCTTCTTCTGCAATAACCATGAAATCGCCCATAGCAATTACTGCACTAAAAGGGATTAACAACTTACCTTCTTTTGTCTTTTCAAGGTCTAATTTTTCAGTATAAATTGTAGGGTTGCCAACAACCATGTGGATTAGTTCGCCACTTTTTGTCTCGAAGATTACATCTCCAACTTCACCAAATCTCTTACCAGTTTTAGAGACAATTGTCTTTCCTATTACGTCTTTTGAAAACTTTTTTTCATTATCTGCCATTTAAATTACCCCTCATAAGGTTTATATCCATTATATAAATTGCTTTTATAAATATTATGATATAAATAACTGAGACCTTCTACTATATAAATATTGCGTTTGAAAATATTAAAACTCGCCCTAAACCTTTATAAATCCCTTAAATTCACCATACACTATTATGAATCAAAAAGATACTGATTATCAGTTGAATGCAAAAGAGAGAAGAAAGCTCAAAGACTTTGTAAAAGAGCTAGACCCACATAGAGGCAGGCATACAGAGCTGGTTTCAGTATATGTGCCTCATGGTTACGATTTAAATAAGATTATACAACATCTAGAACAAGAAAAAGACACTGCAGGAAATATTAAATCTGCTTCAAACAGAAAAAATGTTCAAGATGCATTAGAAAAGATGATTCAATATCTAAGATCAGTTATTATAAGAACGCCTGCACACGGACTTGCTATTTTTGCAGGAAATATTGCTGAAAGAGAAGGGCAACAGGATTTCAAAGTCTGGGCAATAGAACCACCCGCACCAATGAACCAAAGATTATACAGATGTGATAAAGAGTTTATTCTTGATCCATTAAAAGAGATGATGGATGATAAAAATGAATACGGCTTAGTTGTTCTAGACGGAAGAGATGCAACAATCGCAATTCTAAGAGGAAAAACAATAATCCCAATTAAATCTACTCACTCTGAAGTTCCAGGAAAAATGAGAGCAGGAGGTCAGTCTGCACCGAGATTCCAAAGGTTGAGAGCAGGAGCACTAAATGATCATTTTAAAAAGATTGCAGGTTATATGAAGGACGAATTCCTACCAAGACAATATCTAAAAGGAATAATTCTTGGTGGACCAGGAACAACTGTTAATAATTTTCTGAATAAAAATCATATTACTGGAGATGTTCAGAAGAAAATCCTTGGCGTAAAAGACCTATCCTACACAGGAGACTTTGGTCTGCGTGAATTGGTTGAAAAAGCAGAAGATATACTTGCAAAAGAAGATATTATCAGAGAAAAAAAGTTAATGAAAAAATTCTTTTTATTGCTATCAACAGAAGAAGGCAAAGTTGCATATGGAAAAGATAAAGTTATGGAACTAATTAAAGAGGGAATTGCAGACACAGTTATTATTTCTGATGCAGTTGATGAAAAAGTCATTGACGAATTTGAAATTGAAGGAGAAAAGATGGGAACAAAGGTTGAAATTATTTCTACAGAAACAACAGAGGGAGTGCAATTAAGAGACATGGGTAAGTTTGTTGTAATCCTAAGATATAATGTTGAGAAATAAAATGAAAAAACCTCATTTGGTTCTAATAAATGGTTTTGGTTCTAATGGCAAAATAATAAAAGGGGCTCTTGATTTGTTCAGACGTTATTTTAATGTTCATTTCTTAGAACTACCAGGATCAGTTAAAAATATCAAACTTAAAAATTATAATTTTATTGATTTTGTGAATTATTTTCAAGACAAAATTGACAATATAAAATATAAAGAATACATTCTAGGTTCACTTTCTTTTGGATTTACCATAACAAATAAACTGATGCTTAATAAAAAATGTAAAGGAATTTTTGCAGTCGAACCATTTATAGATTATAGATATTCAACCATGCCTATAATAGAAAGAACATTATGGCCATTATTTACCGATATAATTTGTTTTTTACGACTTTATGATTTAATTTGGAAAGCAAAATGGTTCAAAAAAATACTTCAAAAAGCAGGATACAGTGATACAATTATTCAATGGATTCAAACTTTAGATTCAGAAGCCTGGTTTAAAACTGCAAAAATACTTGCACAACACAAAGATAAAATACAATTTCAGAAATTACCTCACGTTCTAATAATTAATAAAAATGATGGCATGATAAATGCAAATAAAACAATCAAAGTATTTAAAGAAAAAACCAAGAACCTAAAAATAATATTATCAACAATTCCCCACTACCCAGAAAAAATGAACAAATTAGAGATTGCCAAAAAAATAAATACTAAGGAATTGAGTAAAATGAAAAAGTTTTTCTTTGAAATATAATGTTGAGAAGTAGTATTATACTCTATCTAAAGTCTCTCTTGTGTTTTGCAACCTAATATATTCATCAATTCTATTCTGTAAATATTTAGCATTTTCCTTAATATTATTATCTATTAGTTTAGTTTTATTATAGATTTCAATAAACATCAGCTCAAACATCACACCTAAAATAGTGCATGATACAACATCAAAAACTTTATCTAAAATTGGAATATTTACCACTAAATTAGATAAATATAATCCTGCACCTAAACCCAAAATTCCTCCAATAGTAGGGTTTTGAATATAATTACTAAAAATAAAAGTAGAAATATTAACAATTTTTTTATCTTTAATCCATTCAATAGGATATAAGATTCTATCTAAACCAAGAGCAGTATATTTTTCATAAATTTTATTATTATCATTACTAATAGGAACATAAAATTTCCATATTTTATCTTTATATTCTTTTGCTAAACCAAAAACAATATCAAAAATAGATACCTCTTTTTTTATAGCTTTGTTTAACAAAGAATTACTTTTATGTTTATCAAAAACTTTTTTTCTTTCATCATTAATATCTATTTCTGCTAGGTTTAGAAGATACTTAGGAATACTATCTAATCCTATAAGAGACAATATATATTGTGTTTAAAGTTTCTTCTTCATCTTTTACATATTCTCTTATAATTATTCTTCTTTCATCATCATTCATTTCAAAACCTTTTCATTTTTATCTAAAATATGCTCATCAAGTTTTTTCTGAAGATGACTAGCTTTATGGTTAAGACGCCAAACTGTTTTATTCTGGCCATCACTAACAGTATTATTACCAAGAAAACCAATAATTCCAGAAACTAAAGAACCCATAACACCCATAGGTAACACAACATACCAGGGGTAACCACGCAAACACAAAGGAATAACAGTAAACCCAGCACCAAAAATTACTCCTGTAAGAGAATTAACTGTATAAGAATTAACTATATAACTCATGAATTTAAATATACCCCGGTAAGAGAATGCAATTTCTGAAGAATCTTTATTTATCTCACTAACACTTTCAGGTTTCCATCTTTCAAAAGTCTCAATATCAAGAGGATAAAATATTTTATCTAGACCTCTTTCATAATACTCCTTATAAAACTTTTCACCTAGATTAGAGTGAGGAAGATGAAGTTTCAGGGAATTATAGTCCTTAGATATTTCTGAAACAATATCTGAAATATTCTCTTTTCCTTCAACAAGTTTTTTTACTAAATCATTTTGTTCAGCACATTCATAAAAACTCTTTTTATACTCTTCGGCTGTAGGAACAGGTTTATTAGGATCACCAATTCCTTCAATCCCTAGTATTCTTTGATAAAGAGTTTCCATTTTACAATAGAAACCAAAAAGTATTTATATCAATTATCCACCCCTAGTAAGAGTGGTGAAAAATGCAGGAATTATTAAGGCAATTAAACTTAACACAGTATGAAATAAAAGCTTATTTAGCACTATTAAAAGCAGATAAAGTTACTGCATACCAACTAGGAAAAATAAGCAGAATTCCATCTGGAAGAATCTATGATGTTGTTGATTCCCTAGTTTCAAAAGGAATTGTATCAGTCTTACCCGGAACTCCACGATTAATAAAAGCAGTTGACCCAAGAATCTGTCTAAAAGCTCTTCTTGATAAAAAAGATAGAAAATGGAAAAAAGAAGTAAATCAACTAAATCATTTAATCAAGAATCTTGAAACAAAACAAGAAAAAGACACTGTATCTCTATCAAAAGGAATAGACACATACTATCAAAATTGTATTGAGTTCTATGGAAAAGCAAAAAAAGAATTATTATTTATCGCTGGAAGATTAACTCCAGCTAAAAAAGGAATTGATGTTGTTACACCAACTAGACTTATGGTAAAAAGAGGTGTTAAAATTAAATTTATTGTTCCTATTGATAAATATAATCTAAAAATAGCTAAAAAAATAATAAGATTAGGAGTTAAAGTAAGAAATTATCCTGTTAAAAACTTTAAAATACATATTGTTGATGGAACTTATGCAATGATCACAATTGTTAATAAAAACAATTCAAATGACAGAACTTTAATAAAAATAAATCAAAAAGAGAGTGTGCAAACACTAAGACAAATGTTCTTATCCCTCTGGGAAAAGTCAAAGGAAATTGAAAAATAGTTGCAATACTCAGATATGATATTGAGAAGTAGAACTAAGACTTAACTATTTTACAACTTTTATACTGTTAATAGTGCTATAATTAATAATGCTACCCCAAAACCAGCCAATAGCTATAGAAAAAGGCTTAATAAGAGGAAAACTATTCACTTTACATGACCTAATATCTAAATATTTTTCCTTTGCTTTAAAAAAATAACCTTTTATTTCCTTAATTCCACCATCATCCAGATTGCAAGATACTTCCACTTTATCATATCTAGAAAGATTATCAACAATCTCGACTAAGTTTCTATTTAAGCAAAGATATTTGTCACTCATAAACTTTAGAATTCAATAGAATTATTTAAACCTTTGCTTTATTAAGCAAACTTTATATATTAATATTAATCTTATAAAAACTATGCAAACAAAAAACATAATCAGCAGAGCACTAGAACTGTTTCCTGAGAAAAAGGAAGCAAGGCATATTGAGATAAAGTTCTCCAGAGCATTTAAAGGATATAATGCAAACTGCACATACACCACACATAAAATCCAATTTCGTCTAAGTTATGAGTGGAAAGATGTTAGTGAAGAAATACTAATTGGGTTATTACAAGAACTCTTTAACAGAGTTTACAAAAAGAAGAAACATTCTTACAACATTGAGTTATATAATAATTTTATTAAGAAATCAACTTCTTATACAAAAGTAAAACAAACTAATCCTGAACTAAAACAATGTTTTGACAGAGTCAATAAAGAATACTTTAATGAAATGATTGACACACCGAACTTAGTTTGGTCTCCCCCCTCACTTAGCAAACTTGGGAGTTATGATTTTATGACAAACACAATTGCAATCAGCAAAGTTCTTACTGAAGAAGAATATTTGCTTGACTATGTTATGTATCATGAAATTCTGCATAAGAAAATGAAGTATGCAAATTCTAAAGGTAACAAAAGGTATCACACTAAAGAGTTTAAAGCTAAAGAAAAAGCTTTCAAAGTTCCAAATGTTGAGAAGAAGCTTGAAGACTTCTTAAAAAAGAAAAAGTTAAAAAGGTTGTTTAGTTTCAAAAGATAGAAAGATTTATATATTAGTGTTAAAGTATATTAACATATGTTAAAAATAATTAACAATCTTAAACCTTTTTTCAAAGATAACTACAGAAAGATAAATGTGAGAGAATATTCTAGAATAAATAAGGTGAGTCCTCCAACTGCATCAAAATTATTAGAAGAATACTATAAACAAAAGTTACTAGAAAAAGAAAAATTCAAAAATTATATATTTTATTCTGCAAACATCAATAATAAAACCTTTATTGACTTAAGCAGAATCTACTGGGATAAAGAAATAAAAAGAATTGGATTAATTGAATTTCTTAATAAAAAGTTTCTTCAACCAGTTATTATATTATTTGGTTCATTTTCTAAAGCTGAGATAAATAAGAATTCAGACATAGATATTGCTATTTTTGCATTTCCGAAGAAATCCATAAATCTTTCAGGATTTGAACAGAAAGTTAAAAGAAAAATACAAATTTTCCAGTTTAAAGACATAGAATCAATTAAGAATAAAGAATTATTAGGAAACATTCTTGAAGGGTATTTATTGTCTGGAAATTGGTAATAATTAATTTGGGAAGATGTATTAGTAAGAAACTCGTCAAAAAAATAAAAATTGACAAAAAAAGAGCTAAGTCCTTAATTCTAACTGCAAACTCAAAAGAAATTACTGAAAGCAAAATTCCATTTAATAAGATAAATTCTATTGCAAAAATAAGCTTAAGATATGATGTTTTGAGAGAATTATTAGAGTCATTAGCAATCTTAAATGGTTATAAAATTTATAATCATGAGTGTTATTATTCATTTTTAAAAGAAGTTTTAAAAGAAGATAATCTTGCAAAAAGATTTGACAAAGCCAGGATAATAAGAAATAGTATCAATTATTATGGAAAACCATATTTAATAGAAGAAAGCAAAATTATTCTAGAAAATATTTCTAAAGCAATAAGAAAAGTCAAAAACTTATTAAATAAAAGTAATTTCTAAGAAGATATGTTAATAGGAGTAGTAGGAAAAGCAAATGTAGGGAAAAGCACCTTCTTCAAGGCTGCAACTCTCATGGATATTGAAATAGCTAATTATCCGTTTGCAACTATTAAACCAAACCACGGAGTTGGATTTGTAAAAATAAAAGATGCTGCAAAAGATTTTGGTAAAACTGCAAATCCTAGAGAAGGATTTGTTCTAGACAAATTTAGATTTGTCCCTATTGACATGATAGATGTTGCAGGATTAGTTCCTGGTGCTCATGAGGGCAAGGGGATGGGTTCTCAATTCCTAGACGACCTTAGACAAGCAGATGCACTAATTCACGTTATAGATGTTTCTGGTTCAACAAATGAAAAAGGAGAACCTGTAGAAATAGGAAGTTATGACCCTGCAAACGATGTTAAGTTTTTAGAAGAAGAACTTGATTACTGGTATCTTGCAATCCTAAAAAAAGGTTGGGAAAAGTTTGCAAGACAAGTGCAACAAGAACATTCAGAATTACACAAGGCTCTTGCTAAACAATTATCAGGTTTAGGTGTTAATGAAGATATGATTAAGCGTGGAATAAAAGAGTTGAGTTTGAATGCAGAACAACCTATAAGCTGGAAAGAAAAAGAATTATTTAATCTAGCATCATTTTTAAGAAAATTAACAAAACCAATGATTATTGCAGCTAACAAAATAGATATTCCTGGAGGTTTTGATAATTATAATAAACTAAGAGCCACTTTCCCTCAACAAACCATAGCCCCTTGCTCTGCAGAATCAGAACTTGCACTAAAAGAAGCACATAAACATGGGTTAATTAAATATATTCCTGGAGAAAAAAAGTTTGAAATAACTGAAGAAGGTAAAAGTAAATTATCAGATAAACAAAAGCAAGCTTTAACTTTTATTAAAGAAAATATGCTAGACAAATATGGCTCAGGAACAGGAGTTCAGAGCATTCTGAATAATGTTGTTTTTGGAATTCTAAAATATATTGCAATCCACCCTGGTGGTGTAAATAAATTAGAAGATCAGAATGGAAATGTTCTGCCTGATTGCTTTCTAATGAAACAAGGCTCAACTGCAATAGACTTTGCATTTAAACTTCATACTGATTTTGGTAAAAAATTTATCCGATGTATTGATGTTAGAACACAAATGACTCATGGCAAAGACCATGTTCTTAAGAATTTAGACATTATCGAGATTGCAGCAAATAGATAAAAATGCTCAATAAACTTAACAATTTATTGACACTGGAAACAGGAATTATTCTTTAATCAACTTATACTTCTTTAGAAACTCTCTGTAAACAATAAAGTCTTCAGAGTTCTTGAATGCAATTTTCTTATCTGCAGGAAGTTGTTCTAACCATTTATTAAGAGATTGAAAAGTTCTTTTTGTGTCTTCTACAATATTAGAAGTGTCCTTGTATAGTTGAGCGTCAATTAGCTCTTCATCAATATCCCCAGATGCAAGTTTTCTAGGAAACAATCTACTAAAGAATCTCATTAAAGCGCTTTCAGTTTCTCTTTCGATTTCGTCAAATTCCTCTTCAAAACTTTCTTCAGTTGCAAATGTTTCAACAGGGATTTCTTCTTCATACTGTTCTTCTAATTCCATAACATCTGTAACTTTATTTCTTCTAAAAAGAGATATAAGAAATTTTCTGAATCCACCTTCTTTTTTTTCTTCAATAATTATTTCATCATCAGGAAGATTATTAATATCAGTTGAAGAGCTAGAAATTTTTGCATTACCATTAGAATAATCAACAGGATCAGTTCTTTTTTTCCTAATCTTTCTCAAATAGTTATCCATATCTAAATTAAATTCTGAATTTGCCATTATTAGCACCCCGAATGTATGATAAATAAACACAAAAATCTAAGATTTTTGGTCATTACAACTTGAATCCTACAACAAATTGTGAAGTATTAAATTCAAGTTGTAATAAAAAATTAATTAATTTCTTTAAAAAGTTTTATGTAAAATATTATTATAAAATGGGGCCGCTGGGATTCGAACCCAGATCCGGTGGTATCTCCAAGCGAGAAATTAATCATCGCATAAGCTCATCGCTCCAGATACTGGAGCCACCTATTCTAGCCTGGTTATACTACAGCCCCGAATATAACACAATAAAGAAAATCTCATCCTTTTTAAAACTTACTCGTATTTTAACAATAATAACCTTTAAAAAGCACATATTCTTCTTAAATGCTAAACCAAGTGGGGGTGCCGGAGCGGTCAAACGGGCGGGACTCAAAATCCCGTGGCTTAGTGCCTACAGGGGTTCGAAACCCTTCCCCCACATTATTGTATCTCCTTAGAGATACAATTTAATGGGACTGGTTTTGAACGTAGTTCCGTAGAGCTATGCTCAAGGCACCAAAAATCTATGATTTTTGAGCACGAAACCCTTCCCCCACATATTCTTCTTTTAAAGCACTATTCTATAGAAATCTTTATATATAACAGGGCATTTAATAGACTACATTACAATTACAATCGGGGGTATAAATCATGAAATTAACACTTGCTGAACCAAGACTATTAAAAGATAGTATTTCTATTATCGCAGATCTTGTTACAGAAGCACAATTCAAAATAACACCAGACTCAATGGAACTGGTTGCAATGGATCCTGCTAGTGTGGCAATGGTTACATTTAAACTTTTAAGTAGCTGCTTTGAAGAATACGATGTTAAAGAAGAACAAGTTATTGCTCTAAACTTAAATAATGTAAAACAAGTTTTGAGAAGAGCAACAAATTGCAAGATAACTTTAGAACTTGTAGAAGGACATCTAAAATTCATAATGAAAGGAAGAAGTACAAAAACATTTATGCTTCCATTAATTGAATTAGATGAAAACGAAAAGAAAATTCCTAGTCTAAACTTTGATGCAACTATAGTTATAGAATCAGGAGTTCTAACAGAAGCAATTGAAGACATGGATATTATCGGAGAGAGCATTAGTTTAGAAGTTGACAATAACTTATTCAAAGTTTCAAGTAAAGGAGATCTGAGTAGGGCAGATGTAGAAATTAAATCAGATGAAACCACAAAGATTGTTGCAGACAAACAACTTAAGAGCAAATATTCAATTGAGTATCTTAAGAAAATGATTCAAGGTTCAAAACTTGCACCACAGGCAACAATGCAATTTTCAAATGATTATCCACTAAGACTTGAATACAAAGTTCTTAACAAATTACAATTAGTTTTCATTCTTGCTCCAAGAGTTGAGAATGATTAATTTTTTATATTAGCTATTTTATCATAAAAAGAGGTGTAACATGATAATCCCTAGATTAAGCAATTTAATGACAAATGGTAAAGCATTATTTCTTGCATACGACCAAGGCCTAGAACATGGTCCTGGAGATTTCAATCTAAAAAACGTTGATCCAAAATACATTCTAGATATAGCGCTAGAAGGAAAATATGACGGAATAATATTAGAGCACGGAGTTGCAGAAAAATATTATCATGGAGCTTACAAAGACATTCCTTTAATTATCAAACTTAACAGCAAAAGCGCTCTTACACATATTAGCCCAATAGCAAAACAAGTTTGTAGTGTTAGAAGAGCAGTTCATCTTGGTGCTAAAGCAGTAGGATTTGTAATCTATGATGGAAGCAAACAAGAACCTGAAATGTTTGAAACTTTTGGTAAAATAGTTGAAGAGGCTCATGATCTGGGAATTCCAGTTATTGCATGGATGTATCCTCGAGGAGATGCAATTCACAACGAACTATCAACAGAAATTCTTGCATACAGTGCACGTATTGGATTAGAGTTAGGTGCAGATATTGTTAAAGTAAAATACAATGATGATCCTGAAGGATTCAAATGGGTTGTTAGGAATGCAGGACTAACTAAAGTTGTTGTTGCTGGCGGTCATAAGAGACCTGATGCAGAATTCTTAAAGATGGCAAGAGAAGTTATGATTGGTGGAGCTTCAGGTATTGCTGTTGGAAGAAATGTTTGGCAATCAAATAATCCTTTTGCATTGAGCAAAGCTCTTAGAGAAATTGTTCATGATGACAAGAGTGCAGATGAAGTTATGCATTACTTAGAGTAATTTTTTATTTGTTTATTTTTTAGCCATTTTCCACATTCTCTCAAAATACTTTTTGTAGGATGCAGTTATGTTTTTATCAGTAATTCTTATTGTAGCAGGTATAGGCGACATAGTTAATAAAATTGTTGTATCACGATAAATATTTATTGTGGACGGGCTCCCAAATCCTAAATATTTAGGGATTGTATTAGGAAAAATCGACATATTTTTATATGATTTTCTTCTTGCTTCACTAAATATTATTTTTAATATAATCCCTTTCTCACTTCTTTTTCTGTGAATATTTTCAAAAAAGATTTTAGTTCGTGTATTTGTTGTTGCAGAAACTACTTTGTGCACCTATTTGCTCTATTAGATACTAAGGTTTTTCTTTGGCATTTTCATAGCCTTTACCAATTGATTCAAATATTCTTAAGAATTTATTTGCTTCACTAGGAGAAATTTCATTTAATTCATCTATTTGTTCTTGATATTTTTGCTTATCAGCCTTGTTTCTTGTATGATCTCTTAATGATTCTAAGCCAGATACAACTTCAGACTGAACTTTCTTGTAATCTGTTTTATTCATATTAACAAGATAACCTTCTTTAAATTGACTTGCCTCATTAGCAATTTCTCCATATAGAACTAATGGGTCATCGGCTCTTTTAATAACATTTTTAGCATAATTACCAAAGTTTTTTCTTGATTCAGGCAACTTAACTTGATCAATGGCTGCACCACCAAAGGTGTATATACCATACCCTAATAACACGTAAGCTCCAAGCTTTTTTAATGACTTTATGGGATGTCTCAATATATAATTACCTTTTTTCTTCTTTGCCTTTATTGCCATTACAACCACCTTATTAATTTATTTTAAATATTAAGATTATATTATCATAATTAATATGAGTATTTATAAAAATTCTCATTCATTTATATAAAGAAATAAAGAATATTGGCAATACGCACCCTAAGCCCTAAGAATCTTATCAACTTTTTGTATTAGAATTTCAATTTTGTTCTTATAATAATCAAGATTCTCAACTGTAAATTCGCTAAGAACTCCTTTTTCCATTTTTTCTTCAAAATCAACAATCTCTTTATATGCATCAATAACAGATTGTCCTATTTTTTTAACATAATTTGTTTCTAACTCATGAATAATTTTATTCTTATCTAAAATAACTTTGTCATCAAATATTAAAAGAGTTTGTAAACATTCTGTTGCTGCTTCAGATAATAAACTAATTGATTTTAGCAAAAGCATCCTATTTTCTAATAAATATCCTTGACTTCTTTGTAAAAGTCTTTCAGCCTTTTCCTCTTTATTATAGACAATTTCTTTCTCAACTAATTCAATAACTTCTTTTACAATTCTTTTAGAGTCTTTTATGAGTATACAATTTTTTAAAGATTCTATTACCCAAGGTTCTCTTTCTAGAATTAATTTCCACCAAAAACTTAATTCTTTAGGCAATTGAATATGTATTAATTTATTTTTGTCTCTTATTTTAGCAATTTCTTGAATCATACTAGAAGTATTTACATCATCTTTAACAACAACTAGTATATCAACATCATTAGGATCATCTTTAGTTACAGCAGAACCATAAATATATATTGATTCTATATCTTTAGAAAACTTTTTCTCAAAAGTGATTAATAGTTTTTTAACTTGAGATATTAATTTTTTATTCATAATATCTCCTCAATTCTATTGTTTAACACTTTTGCTTTATCCATATATTCATCAAGTTTTCTTCCAGAAGGAATAACTGCTTTTTTATGTTCAATTTCTTTACACAACTTTATTAACTCTCTTAAATACTTAATAGAAACACTATTTTTAACATCTTTAGGTAATTTTCTTAAATAATCAGGTATTAACCTTGGAACTAAAACAGTGTGTTTATGAAATATTAATAAAGATTGACAGGACTCTATAATAGAAATATAAGTATTATCTAAAATTTTTTCTTTAATTTTGTTAACATCAGTTAAATAAACCTTAATCTTGAGAAATTTTCTAAGAATTGCTTCTTTTGTTCCAATAATTTCTCCTTTAAGAATATTTTTCCTTGTTATTTTCAATATGTGAAAAGGATCTTTTTTTATTTTACAGTCCCTAATTCGTATTAAAAATTCTCTATCATGAAATTCAATTCTTCTAATGAATTCTTCCATAGAAATAAGATATTTAGAATTTCTTTTAACATTACTTCTAATTTGATAAGTTTTACCTTCAAATTCCCACTCAGCTTTTATTACTCTTGCCATCCGTATCCATTTTAAGTTAGAAAAAATAAAAATAAAAGAAGAAACTATTTCTTCTTAGATTTCTTAGCTGCAATAGCGATTGCTGTTGCGATTGCTGCTGCAACACCAGTTGCGATAAGAGCTGCTTTTTCTGGATTGTTTTTAACGTATTTTTTTACGTCAGCTTCAGCTTTTTTCATTTTCGCTTTAGCTCTCTTTAATTCAGTAATAGCTTTTTTCTCGTATAAAAGAGCTTTCTTTTTTACAATTGCGATATCTTTTTTGATAACTCTTTTTACTTTCTTCTTCAAAGTTGCTTTCCTTTTTACAGGTGCTTTCTTCTTAGCTACTTTCTTTCTTGGTACACATTTTCTTCTTGCTTTCTTTTTTGCTGGCATTTTATCCAACCTCCTTATTTAATAATTAATCTTTTGCTTTTGAATTTGAAACAAAAACAATGATGAGCAAAATTAAACCCAAGCCAAATAAAACATAAGCCCGCTCAATACCTATTATATCTATGAAAAAATATAATCCTCCAAAAACAATAAATAGGAATGCAACTAACATTAAAGTTACTTGTATTAACTTATTCATGAAATGATTAGTTATTCTTTTCGCCTTATGTTCAATATTAATTGTTAAAAGATTGATTTCGTGATGTACCTTTTCACTTATTTTTTTCAATACATTAGGAAAAAGATTTTGTTTTAGTATAGTAAGAATAACATCAACTGTTTTACTATTCTTTTTTTTAGTTTTTTTAGCTGCCATATGCCCACCTTAATCAACAAATGGAATTTTGTAATTTATAAATTATATTGTTTTATAACGTATATAAAAATAGAAATTTAAAAAGTTAATGAGAAATTAACTAATATTTAATAAACAGTATCATAAGGTAATATTCCCTGCTTTTTAACTTTATCTACACAAGCTTGAGTATCAAGTTTATACTGAAGCCATGGGGGAACACCCTGCAAGACATATTCATTAATAGGAACATATACTTTCTTCCCACGTTCTCCATTATTTACATCATCATCAAAATCATCATCATCAAAAATCATTTATTTCATCTCCATCTATTTCCCCATGAACTTCCTCATCATAGGATTCATATCCATCATGTGTTGTTGAGCGATTTGCTCATACAACTGGTAGATAATCATTACAGTCAATAAAATACCTGTTCCATTACTCAATGCACCAGAAACATCTGCTAATCCGGCCAATAATCCGACAGCAATACCACCCATAACAGTTAGAGGTTTAATATATCTTGAAAGAACTTTTTCTAAAACTCTTTCATCTCTTCTGAAACCAGGCATTTGTAAACCAGAATTCATAATATTTTTTGCTTGAGTTCGTGCATCCAAACCAGAAGTTTGAACCCAAAACATACTAAATAAAACTGCACCACTAATTAATATAAGAAGATATACGATTGCTTGAGCAAAATTTAATGCAGTAACATTTCCTTTAATCATTAATTCAATCAATCTCGGAGCTTGCAACCAGGCTAAAACTCCCCCGCCTCCCTGATTACCAAATAAACGACCAAACAACTGGACATTTGCCATCAAAGCTGCAATCAGAATAACAGGAATATTACTAGTATACAAAAACTTAAGTGGCCATCTAATACCATAACCTCTGACTCTTCCGTAAGTTAGTGGAATCTCTACATTCATAGCCTGAACATAAACAACCACAAGAAATATTGCGACAGTAGCAATAAGTGATGCGAGCATTAAACCAGCAAAAGTTGGTTCGTTTGCAGCCAGAGCTTGGAAAAGTGCAGGAATTGCACCAACAGAAAATTCACTTCCCTGTGCCTTAACAAAACTTAATGCCCTAATAAAGATAGATTGTGAAACATTTGCAGCAATAAATAAACTAATACCTGACCCAAATCCCCATTTGCTTATGACTTCGTCCATGAGCATAATCAGGAATCCACCGAGAATTAACTGAATAATAATCAATAGAGGTGAAACTCCTGCAGTAGCTTTAAGTCCGCCCATGGCAACATAAATCCATGCTTCAAATATTATGAAAAAGATTGCTAATAATTTTTGGATACCTTGAAATCTTTTTTTTCCTGTCTCACTATTAAGATCAAATTTAACTATTCCAGAACCATTAAGCAATTGCAATACAATAGATGCAGTTACAATTGGACCGATACCTAAACTGATAAGTGAACCAAATTGTGCACCAAGAATAATAGATAAGTATTCAAATTGCTGCATAACACTTGCATCAGCACCAAAAAGTGGGACTAATCCAAGAACAAAGAATAATACAAGAGTAATTAAAGTCCATTTAAGTTTTATCTTAAAAGACAACTTTTTTTCCTTAGGATGTTCAACTTCCGGAAGATTAAAGATTAATTTATCAAATGCTGAAGCCATTTATACACCATAACAATTGTTGTTCTCAAAAAAGCATAGCTTTTTTGTGACTATTCAAGCTGTTGAATGCTCAAAAACTTGTTTTTGTTGGATATTCTTTTTAATTGAATATCTCAACTTAACTAATGAAATAATATCATTTAAATAATTTTACTCTTTTTTAGGTTGAGCTTGAGGCTTTTCTTTCTCTTTCTTAATTTCTTTTACTTTAACAGTAGGTAAAATAACTTTTCCACCTGCAATTTCAACCTTTTTTATAGCTAATTTTGAAGCGCTAGTAACAATTATCTCAATTTTCTTTGTTACTTTTCCTGCTCCAAGAAGTTTATCTACTTTAATATCAGATAATTTAATAGTGTAAACGCCTGCTTTTAATGCAGCCTTGTTTTTTGCAACATAACTATCTAATTTAGTTTCTAACTCAATAATATTAATAGTTTTACAATCATTTCTTACTTTACTTGTGAACCCAATCTTTTGGTATCTCTTTTTATCCTTCCAAAAACTAGGCTTTTTAGCATCTCCTCTTTTACCAGAGCCTGCTTCCCCTCTTCCACCTCTGTGACCTGCGCCTCTGTGTTTCTTTTTTGCGCCCCAGCCATGAGATGAAGTTCCTCTTTGCCTACTAGCTTTTGTTCTTTTTGATTTCATTTTAAATCATTCTCTTTAAGAGTTCATTAATCTTATCTTTTCTATCTCCCAGAGCACCGTTAACAGAGAAAGGTTGTTTTGTACCTTTTCTCTCAAAGCCCTTTATTGGAGGATTCAACTTGAAAATCTTTTTGACGTTTCCTTCTTTATCTTTCTTGCCTCTCTTTTCAACAAGAAGTTTGTAAGTTTCCTCATCAATAATTCCATAAGTAGTATAATCTTTTAATTTAACAGCCATTCCTCTGATTATAGGAGTGTTATCGTATACAACGCAAGTGTTTTTCTTAATTAATTTCAAAAGGTCAGCAGTTTTTCTTATATCTCTATGCATTCCTATTTTTCCTCTAATCAGGATAATTGCAAGTTTTTTATTATTAGTGTCTGCCATCTTGTAACCTTATTCTTTTTTAGTTGATTTTGCTTTAGCAGGAGCTTTTGCTTTAGCTGCAGGAGCCTTATTCAACTTTGTTGAATGACCAGAAGACTTGTCTTCTATTTTTTTCTTAACAACCTTTTTTTCTTTTTTAGGTTTATCCCCTTCAACTTCATTTGCTTCTTCTTTAACTTTTTCTGCTGTTACAATAACCTTCTTTTTCTTTTTGTTAATTGAATGATCAACAATTGAAGTGTTAGCTGCATCAACTTTTCTTACTTTAGTTGTTGTTAACTTCTTTAATGCTCTTTCAGTTGCTCTTAAAAGATTTATTCTGTTCTTAGTTTGACCAAAAGTTTTTGACCAACAGTCTTTAACACCTGCAAACTCAAGTACTTTTGCTATTTCAGATTCAACACATAAACCCTTACCCTTAGGTGCAGGCATAAGTTTTACAATAACTGAACCACATTTACCTTGAACTTCAAAAGGAACAGTGTGTGGCTCTCCACAATTGCATTCCCAACTGCCACAACCTCTTTTGATTTTGAAAATATTAAGTTTTGCCTGTCTTGTTGATTTTTCTCTTGCAGGAACAGTTTCTTTTGCTTTACCAAAACCCATCCCAACATGTCCATCTTTATCACCAACAATACACATTGTTGAAAATTTAGGCTTATTACCTTCTCTAGTTTTTTTCTGAGTTTGTCTAAAAACTCTTCTTTGGCCACCACCAAACTTTCCTTTAGATTGGCCAATAAGTAATAATTCTGAATTAAGGTCAAATAATAATGTTTCAACAATTTCCGGTTCAATTATTTTAATACCTGAGTTTAATATAAGATCTATATCAGTTATTTCTTTTGATTTAACTTGTTTACCTACCTCTGTTTTTGGAGCCCAAGAATCTAATCTTGCCTTCTTAATTGCATCATTGTTTATTTTTTGATCTTCTTTTGATCTTCTGGGTCTTCTATTTCTATTTTGCCCTTTTGAAAATTTTGAATTAACCATTTTATTACCTTATGCTGAAAGTTTAGTTTTAATATCAGTAATTGCTTTTTGCATAGCATCACTTTTGTTCTTTCCTAACAACTTATCTTCAGTTGGAAAAATACCTTCACCTGCTTTAACAAATAAACCACCATCAATTACACCTTTAAGTGCAGCGTATAATTTATTATCTCCTTTTAATGGAACTTGAAGTCCGAAATCAGCAACACACTTTTTGTCTTTTTCTGAATTCATGTTCTTTGCTATTAACAAACCAGTTAAGTATGCTGCAGGAATATTCTTAGCTGAAAATTTCCATCCAAGTGCAGCCAATTGTTTTGAAGTACAAGATTTAACAATTACATCTCCCTCTGGTTTATATGAAACAATTTGAATAGTAATGTATTTGTTACTTTTTCTAATAACTAATCTGTTGCTTCCTGACTTTAATAATCCAATTCTCTTTCTATAGTTTGTTTTTAATTTTCTCTTTCTTCTATACCGAATGGTTGGAACGCTTTTTCTCATTATTAGTCACCTATGAACATAATTTATTTCTTTACTTCTTTCTTTAATGCTAATTCATTATCATCAATATATATTTTTATGTGTCTCTTACTTCTAAAGAAACCACCTTTGGCTTTTTTGTATAATTCTCTATAAATTTTAGCATCTAAATAATCTTTATTGTATAATTCTTTTAGGAAAGCCCTTTGAAGTCTAATTTTTCTCATCCAAACTTCTTTATCTGGAAGACGAGCATTCTTGCTTCCTTTTCTTTTACCAGGTCCTTTTCTTAAACCCTTAACTCTTTGATTTGCTTTTTTCTTAGCTCTAACTCTACTAACACCTTTCTTTTGATTAATACTGATAAGACCTCTTTTGATCATACCTCTAACATCATCTTTAGTTAAGCCTTCCTTTATTTCGTCAAGCACTTCGTTTTCAAATCTAACCCTTTTCTTAGATCCTTTGAAGATGATTGATGCCAATCTTTTTTGAAGTTTTAATTTCATAAATTCACCTAACTAAACTCGTTTCTGTAGTATCTCCTTATTAGCTTTATCAGCTTGAACAGCCTTTTCAGTTTTAACATTATCATGAACAACAGATTTGTCTGCAGCTTCTTTTTCAGCCTTTTCTTTAGCTTCTCTAGCTTCTTTATCTTTCTTCTCAGCAGTAACTTTCTTTTGTTTCTTATCTTTAGCTTTCTTTCTATCAACAACTTTTGCTTTAGCTTTCTTTTTAGCTTCAAGCACATTATTAATCTTAGCTTTAACCTTTGAAATATCTTGAATAACAACAATCTTTTTCTCTTCAGCAATCTTTAAAATATCAAGTCTCTTTTTTACACCAACACTTGATGCAATCAAAGCTGCCTGAGTTTTAGTGTCAATCTCTTCAAGATCTTTTACATTTGAAACAATAATAGGATAAAGTCCGGTCTTTTTATCTAGATGCTTAACTTCATTTGGAGATCCATAACCTGCATTAATAACTTTTTCATAACCTTTTTTATTTAACCTCATTTTGTTATGCAATCCTTTTGGTCTTCTCCAAGCTTTTGCAAGTCTTTTCTTTATTTTTACATTTCTTTGTAAAAACTTTGGCTTTCTTGCATTAATTTTGTTTCTCAATTCTAACAATTCTTTTTTATCTGCCATTTTTAATATTATTATATTAATTTACCATCCTTATCAATAATATATATACCATCTTGGAATCTTCTCTTATCGAATTTGGGTCTTCTTGTTAAAGCTTCAATGCTTGCTGCAGTTTGAGCTGTTTTTTCTTTATTAATTCCTTCAACAACGATTTCTGTACCATTAATTTTAACTTGTACGTAATCTAAATGTAATTTAAGTGTTCTTGGTTTTGATTCACCAATAAAATTCTTTAATTCAAAGACATCACCTTTTACTGCTGCACTCATAGGAAAGTGTCCTGAACAAATCTTTAACTTGTAAACATGACCTATTGTTGCTCCTTTAATCATATTTTTTATATGAGCTACAAAAGTTAAAACTATTTTTTTGTAAGGCTTAGTGTTTTTATCACCAAAAAGTTTGATTTTGTCTTTCTCAATCTCATGCTTAAGAAGTTTGTTCTTAACAACTTTTTCAACAGTTCCTTTAGCACCAGTAACTTTTATTAGCCTATTAGCTATTTCAATAGTGCACCCCTCAGGGATTTCAACTTCCGTTTCAAAACATCTTTTCATCTTCTTAGTAACAATAACAAATAAGTTTTCCACCTATTCCTTTTTCTTTAGCTTCAACATTAGTCATAATTCCTTGGGGTGTTGAAACAATAAGTATTCCGAATCCTCTTGCAGGAAGGAATCTTTTTTCAAATTTCTCAAAATCAATTTTTTTAACTGCAAACCTTGGTTTTATAACACCAATCTTGTTGATCTTTCCAAGCAACTGTATATTGATAAGCTTTCCTTTATTATCATCTATCTCTTCAAAAGATTCAATATAACCTTCTTTCTTAAGTATTCCTAATATTATTCTAATCACTTTTGAATTATTTGAAGTAGAAAGTTGTTTTCTACCTAAATTCTCGTAATTTTTTATGAATGATAATACATTTGCTAATGGATCGTTTAAACTCATTTTTTTTCACCGATAAACATTATCTATATTTTTTAAATCCTAATTTTATTGCATATAACCTAAAACATTGTCTACACAAATTTAATCCGTATTTACTAATATGTGCATGAGTTCTTCCACAAAGAACACACTTATGAACAGATTCACCAAACTTTCTTTTTCTTGCCATATTGTGCTTAGCGTACTTTTTCTCTTTGCCAGGCTTGCCAACAAGCTGTTTCAACATTTTTTCAGGATTTGAAGTTGTCATAATTATTCACCTAATCTTCTTCAGCATCAATTTCTTCTTGAATTTTGATGTTATAATTTTCTTTCATAAAAGCAATAGCTTCATCTCTTTTTATTTTGTGATTCTTTCCTAACTTTGATTTATTTAATTTTCTTTTAGCTATTCTAAACCCTGGTCTTGCAAGAGTTAGTGATGCTTGCAACCCAATTATTCCAATTTTAGGATCGTATTTTGTATCTGGAATGTCAATATGTTCTTTGATACCAAATGAAATGTTTCCATGATCATCAAAACATTTAATATTTAGTATATTGTCTCTTGCACTAAGCAATCTTTTTAGTAATTTAGGAATTTTATCATTTCTCAAAGTTAATTTACAACCAATTGGCAAACCAGGTCTTAAACCCCAGGCAGCAATTCTTTTAGTTGTAATAGTTTTAACAGGATCTTTTCCAGTAATGTGCTTAAGCACTGCAACAGATTTATTTAGATTAACCTGTTCTTTTCCTGCACCAATATTGACAGTTAACTTCGCTATTTTGATTTTCTTCATTACGTTTGTCATTTTATTACTTTACTAATTTTTCAATTTCATCGATTATAACAAAAGCAAAAGCTTTTTTAGTTTCTAATTCCTTTTTACCATCAAGGCAAATTAATTTATCACCAGCAACATCTTTAACTTCACAGATTGTTCCAACGTGAGAACCTTTTGTAAGGTAAACCTTGGCTCCTTTCTCAAGTTTTTTATGGTCAACAATTTTCTGTTCTGGTAATTTAATCATTAAACTGTCTCCAGTTTTAAATTTTGAAGCTTCTTTATCATCAACCATTAAGTTTCTTCCACAGTAAGTTTCAACCTGAACTTTGTTTCCTTTAACTTTTCTCTTATTAACAATTTTGATTAACTTCTTATCTGATTTAGGAGCATTTAATTTTTTAAGTACTAATTTCCCCCAACTATTAATAACAATAGTATAAGCTTCATTAATTTCTGGAAAAGTAATTATATCAAATAACCCAACAGGGAATGCCGGATCAGTCTTTTTTCTTGCATCAACATTAACAGTATGATTATGCAAAATGTAACTTGCTTCTCTCATTGTTTCAGCTTTTTCAATATCAAACATTACCTTTTTTAGAGGAATACTCATGTTCATAGCATGACCTCCCGGTTTTGGTCTGATTATAAAAGTGCTAGTTTTTCTTTTAATCTTCCAAGTTTTTGGTGCAACTAATTTTTTTAAGTGTGATTTAGTCATTTTAACCTCAAGCTGTTTTAGCTTCCTCCTTTTTAACGGAAACTTTTGGTTTCTTTTTTGATTCTAATTTTGCTTTCCTCTTTTTATCGTTAAGATTTAAATCAACAATTAACAAATTTGAAGCTTTGAATGGAACTTTTGCAGTGTTACCATCAGTTCTTGTAATTTGTACTTTAGTTAAGTAAATTTTTTGTTTCTTAATGTTAATTTCTGAAACAGTATCTTCAGTTCCTTTACGCTGGCCTCTCATTACTTTTACTTTGTCACCAACTTTTAATCTGATTGATCTAAAACCATATTTAGTTCTCAAATCTTTTGATAAATGTGAAGATATTAACTTACCTTTAATATGCAGAGGAGCATTTGCTATAAACTTCCTTTGCTTTCGAGGTTGTTTACTCTTATTCCATAATTTTGAAAACATTGATTTCATAAATTTACCCCTGTAAATTTGTGGACTAAAAAGTTTTCTTGATTTTTTGATTTCATAATATTCACCTAATTAAACAATGATAGTTGCAACCTTTGCAATTCCAGGCCACTTTGTGCAAGCCTCTTTTGCAATAGGTCCCTTAAAGATTGTACCTTTAGGATTTCCCTTATCATCTTTTGTTACAATTGCCGCATTATCTTCGAATTTGATTCTCATACCATTTGGTCTTCGATATTCCTTCTTTTGTCTTACAATAACTGCGAAGACAACTTTCTTTCTCATGTCAGGTTTACCTTTTTTTACACTTGCAGTTACCATCATACCAACACCTGCACAAGGAGATCTTCCTTTAACAGTTTTAGCTCTTTTAACTGAAGTAATTTTTAATAACTTAGCACCAGAGTTATCACAAGTAGGAATTTGTGAACCTGTGTTCAAACTTTTTGTTACTTTTGATGCTATTCCTTTCATAAATTTACCTCTGTAAATTTCTGAACCAAAAATTGATTATGAATTTTTGATTTCATTTTAATTCTCCTTATGTTCAGTAATTTCTATTACAACAAAGTTCTTAGTTTTTGATAAGGGTCTTGTTTCCATAACTCTTACAGTGTCACCAAGTTTTGCATTAATACATTCAGGATTATGTACTTTTATCTTTGAATATCTTTTTGTAAACCTTTCGTACTTAGGAACATTTATTCTTCTTTCCCATGAAACAGTAATTGATTTGTGCATCTTATCACTAATAACTTTTCCAGTAAAGATTTTACCGTGCAAACTAATAGTTCCATGATAAGGACAGTTCGGATCGTTACATTTTTTTGTTGGTTTGTTTTTAACATCAACACCAATATTCTTTTTCATCTTATTTACCTTTGATTATATTTTTCTGATGAGTTTTACCCGATCTTCAGGGCGTTTCATTATTTTATTTCCATTGATTATTTTATCTTTGATTTTGAATGTTGTTCCATTTTTCAGGATTTTTGTTATCTTTTCGTTTTCTTCTTCAATAATGATTAGGTTCTTTGTTTCATCAATAATATTTCCTTTTTTTCCAATTAAGGTTTTGTTTTGACTGTCAATTATTTCAACGGTCAAACCTATGAATTCTTCATACATTTTTGTTTTTTAAACTTTTTATCGTGATTTTCCAAACACAACTGAGTCAGCATTGAAACCTAAGTCCATAAGGACTAACTTAACTTGTTTCATGTGATTGCCTTGAAGATCAATCACGTCTTGTTTAACTGTTCCACCACAGGCAAATTTTCCTTTCAACTTTTTTGTTAAGTCCTTAAGGTTAACGTCTGTGCTGCTTATACCTTGAATCAAAGTATGTTTCTTACCAAACTTTCGCTTGACAAGGCTAACAGTTATTATCTGACTTTCTTTTGCGATTGACTCACAAACACAAAGCTCCTTTGGTAGGCCACAAACAGGGCATATTTCTCCCATTTTTTTATTTCTTGATACTTCGCTTATCTTTTAGATTAGTCGAAGTTAATATACGCGCGACATCTTTTTTTATATCTCTAATTTCTTTTGATTTTTTAATTGAAGTACCTGTTGACACTTGAAGATTCAATTTCACTAATTTCATCTTTAATTCAGAGAGCTTTATTGTTTTCTCTTCTTCTGACATAGTTTTAATCTCTTGGTATTTCATTTTAGTATAGCCTAATTATTTTTTTGATGTTGTTTTTTTCTCTGTAGATTTCTTAGTCACTTTATTCAACTTAGTTGAATGATTAAAAGACCTGTCTTTTGTTTTATCCAATTTACCTGGATGACCAAAAGGCTCGGCTTTTGTTTTATTCAACTTTGTTGAATGATTAGAAGATTTCTCTTCTGCTTTCTTTTTTACAGCTTCCTTTTTCTTTGCAGGTTTCTTTTCTTCTTTGATATCTTTATCTTCAGTCTTCTCAAGATTTTTCATTAATTCTTTCTGAGCATCACTTAATTCTACTGGCTCTTTAACTTCTTCAATAACTTCAACAATATCTTCAGATACAGTTATCTTATCAGGTAATTTCACATTTCCTGGGAGTATACTAACTTGAACCCCAACAATACCAGACTTAAGTCTTGCAGTTGCTGTAGTTTTTAATACATCTGTAACTGAAATGTCACCGCATTTCTTTAGGTAACCTTGATAAAATCTCCAAGTTTTTGCTCTTGAACTAGGAATTTTACCACTCATTAAAATTTCAACTCCCAATGCACCTGAATTCATAATGTCACTAATAACTTTATGTCCAATTCCCTTAAATCTTTTTGTTCCAAATCTTTCAAGTGCATTAACAATCTGTTCTGCAACAATTGATGCATCTGCATAAGGATTCTTTATTTCATCTAATTCTATTTGAGGATTATTAAGTTTAAATTTTGCTTTAATTTCTTTTGTAAGCATAGTGATTGTTGCACCTGCTCGACCAACAACAAGTCCGGGTTTTAAAGTGCTAATAACAATCTTATCACCAAGAGGAGTTCTCTTTAATTTAATGTCACTAAGTCCAACTCTATTTAATTTTGAAGCAATAAATCTTCTAATTTCAAATTCTTTTAAATTCTGAGCAATAAACTTTCTCTCGATCATTTTTTATCCTCTTGATTTTCTTGTTTAATGTTAGGTGCTTCTGTTTTAGGAAGTTCTTTCTTTACTTCAACTTTTTCTACAGGCACTTTTGCTTCAACTTTAGGTTCAACAGCTTTGGTCTCTTCTTTTTTTACTTCAACCTTTTGCTTTTCAATAGGTTTTGGTTCTACTACTTTCTTTTCCTCTGTTTTAACAACTTTTGGTTGAGGTTTAACTGTTTCAACTTTTTTAACTTCAACCTTTGACTTCTCAGCAACTTTTTGTTTTTTAGCAATAGGTTTCTTTTTAGTAGATTCTATCTCTTCGACAATGATTTCAATATGAGTTCTTTTCATCTCTCTTCTTGGATGTCTTCCATAATGCATTGGGATTGAAGCCCTATTAGCTACAAAACTAACAATCCTTAATTCTTCACCAAGTCCTTTCATAGAAGCATTTGTCTCAACATTCTTAATTAGTAATATTAATGCTTTTGAAAGTTTTTGAGGATATCTTCCTGAAGTAATACCGCTACCTTTTCTGTGACCAACACCATCAGTAAATCTTTTGTAAGGAACAGCAAGCTTTTTCTCCAAAACTTTTTCTAGATATGCAATTGCAATCTTTGTAGTTTTTCCTTTAAGGAACTTAACTGTCTCGATTGAAGTTTTAGTTGAAACTGAAGCATCTTTTGCAATAGCTTTTGCTTGATTCTCTTTCAAATTTTTAACTGAGTATTTTTGTTTAGCCATCTTTTGCTTATTTCCTCACTGGCTTACCTTTTTTACTAACACCAGGACTAGTGTGTCCTGCCCTCTTTCTTGTTGATGAAAATTCTCCAAGAAGATGACCTATCATCTCTTGAGTAATAATTACATCAACAAAATCTTTACCATTGTAAACTTTGATTGTTTTACCAACCATATGAGGTAATATAGGAACATCTCTAAAATGAGTTTTTACAACAGGTTTAGTTTTTGTTTTCTTAAGGAACTTTTGTTTAGCCTCTGTAAATCCTCTCTTAATACTTCTCCGTGCTCGTGAATTGAAAAGTAATGCTAATTCGTTAATAGACAATTCTTTAAGTTCTTCGAAAGTCTTTCCCTTGAATTTGAATATTTTTTTTGCCATTCTTTGTACCCTTATTTATTCCTTCCAGTATGTCTTGGTCTAAGCATACCAACTTTTCTTCCTGGAGGAGCATTCTTTGGAACAGGTTTAGCCTTAGCCTTTCTGCTCGATCTCTTATTTCCAAATGGGTGATCAACCGCGTTCATTGCACCACCAGATACTTTTGGCCACAACTTATTCTTTGCCTTCATAGCATAGAATTTTCTTCCTGCTTTAAAGAAAGGTTTTTCTTTTCTTCCTGAACCTGCAACAGTACCAATGCTTGCTCTACAGTTAGGATGAAATGATTTCTTTTTCTTTGAAGGTAATTGAACAATAATTGCTTTTTCTGTTTTGGTAATTATTCTTGCACCAGCACCACCTGCTCTTACAAACTTTCCACCATCACCAGGGACAGATTCAATGTTGTAAATAGGTGTTCCTTCTGGAATAAGATTTAAAGGAATTGTATTCCCAATTTTTAGTTCTGATTTTGCACCAACACTTAACTCTTGGTTAACTGCAATTCCTTCAGGTGCAATAATTAAACCATATGAATTTAATTGAGGATAATGCATTACAGCCAATGGTGCTGAATGACCTGGGCATTTAATTATATCAACAACTGTTCCAGTAGTATCTTTATTCAAAACTTTAGCAGGACCTTTATGCCTGAAAGAGTTAGCCCTATATCTGGGACCGCCTTTTCCTCTTGCCTGTTGAATAATTCTTTTACCCATTTTTATCCTATTATAATAATCCTAATTTAGTTGCAATATCTAGTGCAGGAGTTTCTGCAGTAAATCTTACAAACACTTTTTTATTTCCTTTTCGATCAATTAAAGTTCTTAATTGTTCTACTTTAGCATTAAACATTAATTCTAATTCTGCTTTTATTTCAGGTTTTCTCGCCTTTCTATCAACTATGAAAACTAATTTATTCTCTTGATTAAGCAATCTTATTGCCTTTTCTGTTGATTGTGGGTGTTTTATAATCATTTTAATCACTATATTGTTTTAAGCTAAGATATTTTTTTTCAAATTCTGTTATTACTTCTGGACAAAAACAGCTAAATTTGTTATAATTATCAATAAACGCTTTTACCTTTCCTGGAACTCCATCCCAAATACAATCCAAATCATTATTTAATATATTAATTGCCCCTTTAGCACCACCCATATCTACACTAACCGCACAAACAGGGGGCCCAAAATAAGATGGTGTAAATGTTGGACTAGCTCTTATATCACCAGCTTCCATTATTTCTCAACCTCAACTTTCTTTTTAGTAATTTGTTTCTTTTTAACTTTTGGACTAACTCTCTCTACTTTCTTCTTAGTTTCTTTTGAAACATATGAATCAGTAAATAATTTATCTTTAGTAAGTGTGTCAATTGCAGACTCTGTGAATAAAGTCATTCTTCCTGCATGAGTTCCAGGAGCTAGCATTTCTGTGTTTAGTTCACTAACCTTAACAATTTCCATTCCTGGAAGATTGCTTACAGATTTTAGTAAACCACACTTGTCTGCAACAACAAATAATAATGATTTCTTTTTAATTTTCTTTCTTCCTCTTAACTTTCCAATTCCAGATCTTATCTTAGTTATAATTGATCTATCAAGCTCGTCTTTGAAACCAAGAGTTATTAAAACATTTCTTAGTTCTTTTGTCTTGTCAATTTTTTCAAAGTCTTTACTTAAGATAAAAGGATAATTAGTAGGAACATTAACATTTTTTTCTTTAACAAGAGTTATGTTCATAACTGCAGCCAATGCAGATCTGATTGCTTTTCTCTTTTCTTTTTTATTTATTTTTTTATCCCAACTTTTGTTGGGTTTAGGACCATGAGCTCTGTAACCTCCAACTGTTTGTGGAACAAATGCGCCAACCCAGTTGAATCTTGTTCCTCTAACACTTAGAGCTTTTCTCGGAGTTCTTGATTGACCAATACCATAAGTTGATCTAAAAGCACTTCTTCTCTTAGAAACATAAGCACTATGCTTTTTTCCTGCTCTAGGATCAGAACCATATGGTTGTCTTTTATTAGATTGCATAGTAAGAACCGCCCTCTTAATTAAGTCCGGTCTATAAGTTTCATTAAATTGTGCAGGTAACTCTTTTGAACCTTTTTCTACACCTTTTGTATCAAATATTTTTACTTTCATTTTGTTCATTTAATTATTGTTTTATTCATTCTTAATGAATGACCAATAATCTCTGATTATTGTTTTGATTTTAAGTTAATTTCTTCAATTGTAGGAACATTTCTTATATTCTTATAAGGTCTAATTGCTTTAGTAAATACAATTAATCTTTTTCTTGCACCAGGAACTGATCCTTGGATTAAGATATATTCTGACTTAACTTTTCCATAATGAGGAAAGTCTCCCTTAGGATTTATTTCTTCAGGCTTGTCTGATATTTTTAAGATTTGACCATTGTAATGTGTTCTTTGGTGAAAACCAACTTGACCTGCAAATGCAACTCTCCACATCATATGACCTTGTCCTTTCCAACTACCTGCAAGAGAACCTGGTCCTCTCTTAGTTTTTTCAGATTTGTGACTTCTTATATTAACACCAAATCTTTTAACAGGACCTTGGTAACCTTTACCTTTTGTTACAGCATGAAGATCTACTAATTCACCTTCTTTGTAAACATCAGAAACTTTTACACCAGTTGCAATATGTGCTTTTACAAATTCTAGAGCGTCTGCAATTGATCCGCCAAGAGTAAGCTCAAATATTTCTGGTGTTTTTTTGAATGTTGGTTGAGTAGAAAGAGTGATTGTTAAATGATGATAATCATCAAGGTTAAGTTTTGTTAGTGTGTCTGAAGGAGATTCTTTGAACAGAACTCTTCTCAGAACATTTTTGTTGCTCTTGAAAAATATCTCCTTAACCACGCCAAAACCATAATCTTTAGGCGAGTAACATCTTAAGGAATGAATTCTTAATAGAGGACATTCGATTACGGTTACAGGAACAGCTACTTCTTGACCTTTTGTTAAAGAATTCTTGTAAGCATCAATACCAATAACTTGGGTCATACCTGCTTTGTAACCTGCAAATCCAACTGGAACTGCATCTTTAATAATAGGTTTAGACCTAATTCTAGGTTGAATTCTCTTTGACCTTTTTCTTGGCCATACTTGCATACTTCCGTGTCTTGGATTTACTCTTTTACCCATTTTAAATCTAAATATTGTAATTAAATACAATCGATATTTGTCTTCACCTATTAGTCAAAAGCTTTCTGAGAATATAGCACATAGCATCGTTGATGGTATATGAGCCTCAAAACCCTCTTATCAGGCGTATCAAATTACAAGTCAAAACTTGTAATTAAGTGTATATTCAGCGAACGCTGATTCATTTATAAATATTGTTGTTTTTTTAGAGTAAGCAGATGATATGTATATTGCCTTTCGTCCAATAAATTATCAATCGAAAGTTCTGCAGTCCCGAAGGGAGCATCCCCCTGCAACAAACTCAAAGTAAAGTAATAATGGACTCACTTTAAGGCAATAAACACACATTATTCAGAACAAGTTATATCAATCCAAAACTATATAAATAAGCTTCCTATTGTATTATATAAGGGTTAAACGTGGTTAATGATATTATATTCTTAGGAACTGCAGGTGATGCAATACTATTTGGTAAACAGTTTAGAGCTTCAGGAGGTATTGTGATTGTTACAAATAATACGCAGTTGCATATTGATCCTGGACCTGGTTCACTTGTTAGAGCAGTTCAAATGAAGGTGAATGTAAGAGAAACAACAGGAATTCTAGTCTCTAATAATACAATCTTAAAAAGTAGTGATGTAAATGCATTAATCAGTGGAATGACTTATGAGGGTCTTGATCATAAAGGGGTTATAGTTGCGCAGAAAAATGTTATTGAAGGAAGTGAAGATGACCACCCAACTATAACAAGAGAATGTCTTTCTTATGTAGAAAAAGCAATAGGCCTAGAATCAGGACAAAAAGTTGGAATAAATGACACAGAGGTGTATGCAACAAGAACATTTGGAACAGATAGTATTGGTTTTAAAATTGCTTGCCCAGATTTTACCATAGGTTATACTTCAGACACAGAATACCGAGCAGAGCTTGCAAATGCATTTGAAGGAGTAAATATATTAATTGTAAACTGTAAAAATCCAGAAGTAGTTAAAGAAAAGAACTCAATGAATACCACAGATATAATTAACCTTGTTGAAAAAGTTAAACCGGCGCTAACTATCTTAACAGGATTTGGAATAAAAATGATTGAGCATGATCCAATAAATGAAGCAAGAAAAATACAGAAAGAAACAGGCTGCCAAGTAATGGCTGCAAAAGATGGATTAAGAATTAATCCAACAGATTACTCTGCAAAAAACAAGCAGAAGAGATTGCAGGGATTTTAATTAATTTATTTCTAATATAAATCTTTATAAAGAAAATGTTCATTCCTAATTTGAATAAGACCTCATGGCTCAGTCTGGTAGAGCAGCCGGCTCTTAACCGGCAGGTCAGGGGTTCGAATCCCCTTGAGGTCATATGAATCTTTTTGGGTTTCGAACAAGGTTCCTGTGGTGCAGAAAATCTCGATTTTCCAGCACGCACTCAATAAACCTTGTTTATTGGTACCTCACTTCGCTATGGAACCCCCTTGAGATAATAAATTCTATACAATTTGAATTAAATTGTTCTAAAATAAAAGAAGTAATAAAAACTACTGTTCATCCATAACAGGCATAACCAAAGAAACTGGTATTCCACCTAATCTAGATAAATAATCTTTTGCAGCATCGAATGACAATCCACCATTTTCTAAAACACCACCAATAACAACTGAGAAATTAACAATATCCTTCTCGATATCCTGAGTTGTTCTAGAACCACTTATTGGTCTAAACATCAAACTAACAGTATTATAAACAGATTGAAATGTTGGGGCATTAGTGAGAATATCATTATTAAGATACATTGACTTTCGATAAGCTCCCAGTACAGAAAAATTAAGATAATCTTGAAGTAATTTTAAGGATGTTTTATTACTTTCGTCAATCCCTTTGACAACCATGCTTGAACAGATAGGAGCATCTCTAGATTTATTTTGACGATAAGAAGCACCTGCAACCGACAAAAACGCATTTATACCATAAACCAAAGGTATTATATGATTGTTATTGTCTAATCTTCTTAGACCTTCTAGAGTTTCTTTTCGATTAGCGAATTGCATAAAAGATAAGAATTGTGTGAATTATTTAAACCTTTGGTTGTTTCAAAACCACTTAAACATAAAAGTTTTAAATGCCCTAAATTCTCCTTTTAAAAGATGGTTTGTTAAACCAATTCTAACCTATTGAGCGTAGCAAAATGGTTGGTTTTGGTGCAGCTTTTTAGCGACTAAAAGGAGCCCAAAAGATGCGCGGATGTAGTTTAGTTGGTTAGAGCGCCAGACTCATAAGTGTATGAGTGATGAGCTTGCAAGAGCAATGATTATTCATGGTGCCGAGCAATCTGGAGGTCGGGAGTTCAAGTCTCCCCATCCGCACTCCATTTTATTAAAACCATTTGCCAAGATGGGACAATCTGGTACTCCGCCGGCCTTGAGAGCCGGTAGCTTCGGCTATTCCCAGTTCGAATCTGGGTCTTGGCGTATTTCTTCTTTATATTACATACTCGAACTGGCCAGTTCGCGCACGAACATAGTTCGGCGCCTCAAGCAAAGCTCTACGGAATGCTGGGTCTTGGCGTATTTCTTCTTTATTCCTTTTTAAACAGTCAAAAGCTTTTTAAACATAATATCTAATTAATATAAATACAGTAATAAGATGGCAGAAACAAAAGTTGTATACAAAGAAAGAAAAGTTAATTATTCTGGTTTGTTTGATGTTAATAGAATACATAAGTTTGTAGTAGATTGGTTTAGAAAAAACAAATTTACAATGTATGAAGAAAAAACAGAAGAGCAAATCCTTGAAGGTGGAAAACAGATAATATATAATTACAAACCTTATAAGAAGTTTACAGATTTTGCAAAAGCAGTTGTCTATTTTGATGTAGACTTTAATGATGTGCAAGATGTTAAAGTTGAAATTGATGGTGTAACAAAACAAATGCAAAAGGGAAGTGTTAGCATAGCAATAACAGGTTATGTTGAAACTGATTATGAAAATAAATGGGAAACAAAACCATTTTACTATTTCTTAAAAGTAGTTTTTGAAAAGTTCTTTTTAGGAAGTCATAGGTCTTATTATGGGTCTTATGTTTCTAAAGCATGTACTAGATTAAATCACGAAATGAAATCATTACTTAATCTAAAAAATCTAAAAGTATAAGGGGGTGCTTAATGGAAAGTCAAGATAGTGAATCAATAAATTTAGGTGACAATATACAACTTTCAGGATTCAAAATAGTGAGTTCAGAAGAGTTAGTTGTTGTTAAAAAACTTATTGGCACACAAGTCAGAAAGTTTCAAGATATGCTGCCGGGATTTGAAAGGTTTGTTGTTCATCTTAAGCCAATTCATAAAACCGAAAAGAATATGCAATACGAAATTTCTGCAGAACTTATCCATGAGGGAAAAGTAAAAAATTCTAAGATAGTTGACAGAAATTTATTTATGGGGCTTTCAACAATATTTAATAAATTTGAGAGTATGTTGCAGAAAAAAATAAAATCATAAAAACTAATTCATCTCTTCTTCAGAAAGTTCTTGTTCAACTGGTAGTTCTTCTATTTCATTAACCTCAAGTTTAGGTTTTTCTTTAATCTCAGGCTTAACTTCTTTTTTTTCTTTTGGTTTCTCAATCTCTGCTTTCTTCTCTTCAGGTTTTACTTCTTGTTTCTTAGTCTTTTTCTTCTCTGCAGGCTTTTCGTCTTCTTTGACCTTCTTAACAATAGTCTTTTGTGCACCACCAACTTTACTCATTAATCTGTCTTTGATAGATTCTTTTTTCTCTACCTTTTTCTGACTTTCATATTTATGACCAAATAGTTCTGCAGTTACTTCACCATCGTCATTCTTAAGAACATCAACTTTGATATGATGAGGAGGATTTTTAATTCCATTTTTCCAAATCTCATCATTAAGTTTTGGACCAAGTTTTACATCTTCACTCTTCATGTGTTTCCTTAGAAAATCCTTTATAGCCCTAATAGCAACTTTTGCTCTTGTATATTTTGGTTTTTTACTAAACCAAGATCGTAGTGGAATATTATAAGTTCTTTTAATCTCTGCCATTTTCTTGCCTATACGTTAGTTGAGCCTCTTTTCCAACTTCTTTTAACATGAGTGTGTCTTCCAGGATGAACCCTTCTTCCAACACCATATTTTTTTGGAACTGTCCAAACAGGCGCCCACTTAGTATGTGATGTTTTCTTTATTAGTCTTAATTTTTTAGCAATATGTTTGAATGTAGCCATTTACTCCACCTTCTCCACAGGAGCTTTCACACCCTCTTTCTTTTCAACAACAGGAGCTTCCTTTTTTTCAAGAATTATAGGCTTTGCTTCAGCCTTTGGTACTTCCTTTTTAGGAACTTCTACTTTAGGAACTTCAGGTTTATTCAACTTTGTTGAATGATCAAAAGATTGGTCTTTTGTTTTTACTTCCACCTTCTTCTCAACAACAGAAGTTTCTACTTTAGGAACTTCCTTTTTAGGAGCTTCAACCTTTGGTACTTCCTTTTTAGGAGCCTCTACTTTAGGAACTTCTTTTTTCACAGCAGGTTTAGCTTTTGAAGGAGTAAATTCTTTTGATGTAGTAAACAATAAAGATTTACCTTCATTTGTGATAACTCTTCCTTTATGAACGCCGATAGTTTCTTGTTTTATTAACTTAGCAATTTCAAGTTGTTGTAATATTGTTCTGATTATTTTACCAGAAGCTCTTCTGAAATGTTCTGGAGCCATACCATTATTCTTTTTTCCACCATATTTAGTTCTAAGTTTTGCAACACCAACAGGTCCTCTGTTTTCAACTGTTCTCAAGATTGCAGCTGCTCTAACAAACCACCAATCTTCACTAACTGGAGGTCTCTGTCTATTTACACCTGTTTTTACAAACTTAGCCCATTCTGGCATATCAATTATTGATTTTAATTTTATTGCGATTTTCTCTATTAATAATCCAGGTTCAATTAAATCTATCATGTTTTATTCACCTTTGATTTTATAGTAACTCAATTCCTATAGCCTCTAACTCAATCTCAAAGGAACGCCAAACTATTTATAAAAGTATTGGTTAATAAATTCACATAAAAACTGTTTTTGTTACTGCTTCTCGCAGAATCAATGAAATACAAAAAGCGCTACAGTCCCGTAGGAGCGTCCCCCTACAACGCGTTACAAATGATTAACAATCTGCTCGCCTTAAAGCAGTAACAAAAACCATGACAACCTTTTTAAACCCGTTTTGCATCCCAATCATTGCAATGGTTAAGGGTAAAAAAGAAACAACAATTAGTAATTCTAATAAGGTAAATTTCAAATCAACTGCACAAATCAAAGTGCCTGATAAAATTGTTAACCAAGTAATTGGCCAAGAACATGCAGTTGATATAATTAAGAAAGCTGCACAGCAAAGAAGACATGTTCTTTTAATTGGAGAACCAGGAACAGGTAAATCTATGCTTGGCCTAGCTCTTGCAGAATTAATACCTAAAAAGAAATTAGTAGATGTTCTATCCTACCCAAATGCAGATGATGATCACAAACCACTAATTAGAACTGTAAAACCCGGAACAGGAAGAAAAATAGTTGAAGCAATAAAAATTCAATCAACAAAAATGATGAAAGGTCAATCATGGATAATTCTCGCTGTTGCAGTTTTAGCAATGATAGTTCCTTGGTGGATAAGAACAGAATATAATTCAGATGTTATGTTTGCAGCATTCTTTATTGGAGGAATGTTCTTCTTGGCTGCAGCAGTCATGTTCATTAGTTTAGGAAAAAGAATGAGTATGGGAAACAAGAATACTATACGAGCACCAAAAGTTATAGTGGATAATTATAATAAAAAGCAAGCACCATTCTACGATGCAACAGGTGCGCATGCAGGTGCACTATTAGGAGATGTTCTTCACGACCCATTTCAATCAGGAGGATTGGGAACTCCTGCACACGAGAGAGTTATTGCAGGAATGATACACAAAGCACACATGGGAGTTTTGTTTATTGACGAGATTGCAACACTACAACCAGCAAGTCAACAGGAGTTACTAACAGCAATACAAGAGGGAAAATACTCAATTACAGGACAATCAGAAAGAAGTGCTGGTGCAATGGTAAGAACAGAACCTGTTCCTTGTAAATTTATTCTGGTTGCAGCAGGAAATGTTGAAACAGTTAAGACTCTCCACCCTGCACTTAGATCAAGAGTAAAAGGGTATGGTTATGAAATTTATATGAATACTTCAATGCCTGACACTGCAAAAAACAGATTTAAGTTAGCAAAATTTGTTGCACAAGAAGTTAGCAAAGATGAGAAAATACCTCACTTCTCTAGAAAGGCAGTTGAATACATAATTGAAGAAGCAAGAAGAAGAGCAAATAGAAAAGGCCACCTAACTCTAAGATTAAGAGAACTTGGTGGATTAGTTAGAACTGCAGGAGATATTGCAATAGAAGAAAATGCAAAAATAGTTGAGCCAAAACATATTATTAAAGCAAAAAAAATTGCTAAATCATTAGAAGGCCAAATTGCTGATAAAATTATAGAACATAAAAAAGATTATGAAGTTATTGTTACAAAAGGAAAAAAGATTGGAAGAATAAATGGTCTTGCAGTAATTGGTGGAGAAGGAAACTTCTCAGGAATCATTCTTCCTATAGAATCAGAAATAACCCCTGGCGGAAAAGTTTCAGAGTTTATTGCAACAGGAAAACTTGGAGACATTGCAAAAGAAGCAGTGAAAAATGTTTCAGCGATAATTAAGAAATATTTTGGTAAAGATATTAAAGAAACATATGATGTTTATGTTCAGTTCTTACAAACTTACGAGGGTGTAGAAGGAGATTCTGCATCAATAGCAATTGCAACTGCAGTAGTTAGTGCATTTGCAAAAGTTCCAATCAAACAAAACTATGCAGTTACAGGTTCACTCTCTGTTAGAGGAGAAGTTCTTCCTATTGGGGGAGTTTCCGCTAAAATAGAAGCTGCAATAGATGCAGGAATTGAAAACGTAATTGTTCCGAAAAGTAATATGCAAGATATTATTATTGACAAGGATAGAGTTTCAAAAGTTAAAATAATCCCTGTTGAGCATATTAGAGAAGTTCTAAAAGAAATGATTGATTGGAAAGGCAAAGAGAAAATATTAAAAAAAATAAAATAATAACCAAAAAAGGTTATTAATCAGTCTTTTTCCAAAAGAATAAAGTGATAACCCCAAATTGTTATCAGTCATTTTTTCTATGAAAAAATAAAATAATAATTATTCTAATCTTTTATATAATCAGTTACCTTTCTAGAAACTTGAATATAATTTCTTGCCCGCTTTTTAGGAACTATAACCCCTTCTATGTTTCCGGTATTGTTTGCAACTGCAACCAAATCAAGACAAAGAGCCTTAGTTAATTTAGCTATGTTTGAGTTACGCTTAAAATCTTGCAATGTAACTGCACCTGTATGTGTGGAGTTTGGATCTCTATAACAATAGGTTACAATATAACCATTACCCAAACCAAAATTAACAGGAACAACTCCAGTAATCTCAATAAAAGTTGAAAGCAAAGTTGGTTTCTCACCTTTCTTTTTGCCTTGATCATATTTCTGTTTTGCAACATCAAAATCAGAAAAGATCCTATTTATATCAATATCTAATGGAACAATATCTTTATATTCTTGAGGAAGATGAACTCCAATAAACTTTTGGTTTTTAGGTAAATTATCAGCATTAACTATAAATCTCCTTATATTAGGATTTTCACTTCTATTTATTAAACCCTGATTTATTTTTGAAAAGGCTAAAGTTGCATCTTTATCTCTTATAAAGTCATCAATAGAATATGTTACTGAGAAATTATCTTGGGTTAAAGAAGATACTTTTCCAGTTTCTTCATCTTTAGCTTCAAACTGACTAAGAAATCCTATTTGACAAATAGAATCTTCATTAAAATATAAAGTGAGGGATTTAGTCTTTTTTTTATCTATATGAGTACCCACAATACAATAACCTAATTTTTTCTCTAATAAACTTAATTGAATAGAAAAAAAATCACTCGCCCCCTGCATAGAAAATCCATTTTCAGAGTAAAAATTAGAGAGATCTTGAGCATCTTCATGAAGAGTATTTATTATTTTTAATTCTTCAAGTTTAACTTTAAAAGAATTTTCATCAGAAACCTGTTTTGCTGCATTACCTTTACTCTTACTCATTCATCATCACCATTATTGTTTATTTACCAAAATAGCAGAATGAGATTGAGTATTTAAACCTTTGTGCAGAGTATTTAAATGATAGTAAAGTTTATATTAATAGATAATATCCTAAAAATAGAAAATGACAGAAATATCATTAATAGATAGAGATTTTGAAAAATTAATAACTGAGAATAAAATAGAACCTATTTATAAAAAACTAAATCTAAAAGAATATATTCAGCCTGCAAGCTTAGACATTCCTGTTTCTAACAAGGCATTCTTGGTAAGATTTAAGTTTCTACCATTTAAAAAAAAAGATTGAACAGGTTGTAGAAAGCATTAAATTGGACGAATTAGATTTAGATAAAAACCCCATCTTATTCAAAGACAATACCTATCTCATACCTTGCATAAACCTAGAAGGTATTGATGAGAAATATATTGGAAGAATAAGCCCTAAAAGTTCTGTTGGAAGAATTGACTTAATGGTGAGAGCAATTAATAATGACTGTTCTTATTATGATTATCTAGAAAAAGTGAAAGGAGTTATATGGTTGGAAGTAACACCAAGAAGCTTTAACATTAGATTAAAAACAGGCACTGCACTTGCACAACTTAAACTACTAGAAAGAAAAGAGGTTGTTCTGGATTTAAGAAAAGAAAAATTAATCTATAATAATAAAGGAAAATTACAAAAAACAACATTTTATGATAAAGACAAAGTGCTTTTAAGAATAGAAATACCGAAAAAAGAAATTATAGGATATGAAGCAAGAATTTCTAATGAGATCATTGATTTAAGTAAAATAAAGGCTCACGATAGAAATAAATATTTTAAAGAAGTTAAGAAAGTAGGAACAAATTATAACAAAATTATTTTAGAAAAGAATAAGTTCTATATCTTAAAAACAAAAGAATTTGTGCAATTTCCACCACATCTTTCTGGTGAATTATTACCACTATCTAATCTACTCGGAGAATTCAGAGTTCACTATGCAGGATTTTTTGATCCAGGATTTGGTTTTAACATAAAAGGTAATCAAGCAGTCCTAGAAATAAGACCGCATGAAAACTTAATTGTATATGATGATCAGCCAATTTGCATAATGCAATATTATCCAAACAGGGCTAGACCCAAAAAAGTTTATGGTAAAGCAGGAAATAATTATTCTAAGCAGAAAAAGGTTAGATTAGCTAAGTATTTTAAGGATTAAGTTAAATAACGTTTCTGATAGAAATGTTAAATAAACACAAAAATAAAAGTTTTGGTCATTTTAAGCTAGTAAGTTAAAATAAAATTTATAAAGCATTTTCTCATTCTAAGTATTATTATGGTATTAGGCAAACTAGGAGGCTCATTGAAGAATACTCTGCAAAAAATTACAAGCAGCTTTACAATAGATGAAAAACTAATTAATGAATTAATAAAAGATATTCAAAGAGCATTATTACAAGCAGATGTTAATGTTAAACTAGTTCTTGAACTAACTAAAAAGATAAAAGAGAGGGCCTTGAAAGAAAAACTTGTTCATGGAATAAATAAAAAAGAACAAATAGTTAATATTGTTTTTGAAACACTTGTTGAATTTCTTGGTGGAAAGGGGAATCGAATTGATATTAATAAAAAACCTTTCAAAATTATGCTTGTTGGATTGTTTGGTAATGGTAAAACAACAACCACAGGTAAACTTGCTAACTATTATATGAAAAGAGGAAATTCTGTTGCACTACTCTCAACTGACACTTGGAGACCTGCTGCATTTGAGCAGTTAAAACAACTTGGAAAGCAAATTGGTGCTTCTGTATTTGGTGACCCAACAATAAAAGATCCTGTTGAAATATATAATAAGTTTAAAGCTGAACTTGAAAAACACGATTTAATCTTTATTGATACTGCTGGAAGAGATGCGCTTAATGACGAATTGATCGAGGAATTAAACACAATAAATAAAACTGTTGCTCCAGATGAAACACTTTTAGTCATGGCTGCAGATGTTGGTCAGGCTGCAAAAACTCAGGCTGAAAAGTTTAATGAAACTTGTAATGTTACAGGTGTTATTATTACAAAACTTGATGGAACTGCAAAAGGTGGTGGTGCACTAACTGCCTGCTCTATTACAAAAGCCCCTGTTAAATTTATTGGTGTTGGAGAAAAGATAGACGCTATTGAAGAATTTAAAGCAGAAGGTTTTGTTGGGCAACTTTTAGGAATGGGAGACCTTGAAGCACTATTAGAAAAAGCAAAACTTGCTGTGAATGAAGACGATGCTGAAGCAATGAAAGATAAAATGCTTAAGGGCGAATTTAGTCTTATTGATTTATACTCACAAATGGAATCTATGAAAAAAATGGGTTCTATGAAAAAAATAATGAGCATGATCCCAGGCATGGGGAATCTAGGAATTAATGATTCTATGCTCGATGTTAGTGAAGAGAAAACTAAGAAATGGAAATTTCTGATGGATTCTATGACTCATGAAGAATTAGAAAACCCAGATGTTCTTACAGGAACTCGTGTAAAAAGAATTGCTCATGGTGCAGGTCTTAATGAAACAGAACTTCGTGCTCTGATAAAGCAATATAAACAAAGTAAGAAGATGATGAAGATGATGAAGGGCAATATGTCAGAGAAGGGAATGCAAAAGATGATGCAAAAGATGCAGTCTGGCAAGCTGGGCGGCAAGAGGAAAATATTAAGATAATTAGTTTTCTTTCAACTCATAATCCTTTATAATATAAGTTCCTGCATAGTTATCATAGGTGGTTTCAGCATCTTTAACAATTATTTCTTTTTTGAAGAATGATGCATTTAGAACAGTTGTTTCTATTTCTCCACCTTCACCAGCTTCATTTATTTTATATTTTTCTTTAATTTCTAAAAGTTTTGTAATCATATTTTTATCTATAATTTTTCCTAAGAATTCTTTTCCAAAACCATATGCAAAGACTCCTGAAATCATAACTTTAAAATTAAGTTTGATTAATTCTCTAAGAATTTCTGTTTGATTTCTCATCCATAAAGGATTAAAACACTTTATTTCTAGATCATCACATATTTTTTGTATTCTTGAAGCTTGATAAACAGATCTAATTGCACCTGTGACTATTCCTTCTATTGCATATTTCTCTTTTGCTTCAATAATTGCTTGTTTTAACTCAGATAATTCTTCTTCTTTTATTCCAGGAGTTTTCTTAAGAATGATAGGTAAACCAATGACTTCAGCTTGAATCTTTGCAAACTCTATGTTTGGAACATGAAACATATAACTTTCATCATTCTCTGAGAGCATTGTAATCAAACAAATTACTTTATGTTCTTGCATCACATGATACATTGCTAGACAAGAATCTTTTCCTCCGGAAAATAGTGCTGCGAGTTTCATGTTATTGTAGAAGGAATGTTTATTTATAAAAATGTTTATTTGCCTGTAAATAAAACTTTTAGATCAGGAAGAGCTATTTAAAAATTACTATTAAACTATACTAATTCCACAATATATATAAATAGAATACCCATACTATGCAATATTGATATTGGGGTGCAAATATGATATGGTATATGTGGGCAATAATTGCTGTTGTGGTACTTCTTATTATTGGATTATACAATAGTTTAATTAGGCTAAAAAATAAAGTAAAGAATGCTTGGGCACAGATTGATGTTCAGTTAAAAAAGAGATTTGATCTTATTCCTAATCTTGTAGATACAGTTAAGGGTTATGCTAAGCATGAAAAAACAGTTCTAAAAGAAGTTACTGAAGCTAGAAATATGATGATGAAAGCTTCAGATGTTAAAGGTAAAGCTGCTGCAGAAAACCAGTTAGCAGGTGCATTAAAAACATTGTTTGCAGTATCAGAAAATTATCCTGATCTAAAAGCAAGTGCAAACTTTTTGCAACTACAAGAAGAACTTTCTGGAATGGAATCAAAGATTGCTTATGCTAGACAGTTTTACAATGATATGGTTATGAGATTTAACACAAAGATTCAGTTATTTCCTAACAATATTTTTGCAGGAATGCTTAACTTTAAAGAAGAGCAATTCTTTGAGACTGCAGGCAAAGAAAGAGAGAATGTAAAAGTTAAGTTTTAATTAACTTTTTCTTTTTTTATTAAAATGACATCCTCCCCAACCTAAAGGTTGGGGTATCCTGTTAGGTGAGGAGTTCATGCAATAGCATGATGTTGCTCTTGGTTGAGTATATATTTTACAGTATCACTAAACTGGTTATAACCAACTG
>Ga0208904_1000075_pt1 | contig 86385 bp, 79 predicted proteins | sample AntAceMetag02UKB_FD_184774 | JGI IMG/M metagenome (GOLD analysis project Ga0208904, IMG submission 184774) | Saline lake microbial communities from Ace Lake, Antarctica - Antarctic Ace Lake Metagenome 02UKB (SPAdes) (version 2) | ecosystem: Environmental > Aquatic > Non-marine Saline and...
AACTTTGGGAAATATCTCTCCAGAACAATATCTGAATAATTACTATTTAGATCAGGAAAATCAACCATGTTTTGTGGCTTAACTATGTGTCCACTTTTTTATAGGAATACCAATCCATCAACCCATCAACCCATCAACCCATCAACCCATCGACCCATCGACCCATCGACCCATCGACATATCGACTCATTTTCCAATTTATTTTCTGGAACACTATCTTAATTCAAAGCATATACAGCCTTAGTTTTAGCTTAGGTTTTTATTGTTATACATCATAATTGGAATTAAATTAATCTTTTAGAATATTAATTGGAGGAAAAGATGACTGATACGATCACGAGCGGACAATTATTTATGGGCTTAGTCTATAGTTTAACCCAATCAGCATTTATTAGTTTAGGCAAATTGCCGGATCCTATGACAGGTAATATTGACCGAAATCTCCCGCAAGCTTCACAGACCATAGATCTGCTTGCTGCGCTTCAGGAAAAGACTAAAGGTAATTTAGAAGAAGAAGAAGATAAATTCCTTAGCAGGACTATTTCTGACCTTCGTCTGAATTATGTTGATGAGGTTAATAAACCTGAAAAAGAGAAAGAGGAAAAGGAAAAGGATACTAAAGCACCATCCGAAGAAAAACCGGAAGATGCCGAATAAATTTTGAAAAAAGGATTATGATGTTAATTGACAAGATCAAGAAAGCAAATAGATTGAAATTAGGCTTTGGGCTGGCTAGTTTCCTGATCTCATTTATTGTGTATATGTTAACTGTGGCACCAACTGTGTCATTTTGGGATTGTGGTGAGTTTATTGCATGTGCCTCAACTATGTCCGTTCCCCACCCACCCGGAGCTCCGCTGTTTTTACTTTTTGCCCGGATATTCTCAATGATCCCTTTCAGTGCAGATATTGCCTACCGGGTCAATTTGTTATCCGTTCTTACTTCCGCAGCAACAATTATCTTACTTTATTATAGTATTATTCTTCTCATTCAACGTTTCCGTGGAAAAGCAGAAACATTTAAAGATCAATTTATTGTTTATTTTTCAGCTTTTCTTGGAGCAATGGCATTTGCCTTCTCCGATAGTCAGTGGTTCAATGCAGTTGAAACTGAAGTTTATGCCTTTAGTACTTTATTAACAGCACTAACCGTTTGGCTTGTGTTAAAATGGGATGCAGAAGATATCCAAGGCAAACATGGCGAAAAATATTTACTTTTCTTGTTCTACGCTTTGGGTATTGCCGTTGGGATGCACCTTCTTAATATTCTGGCTATTCCATTTATTGTGCTTATCATATATTTCCGTTACTCAAAATTCGAGATTAAAAGTTTTATTGGTGTCTCTACACTTGCCGGTCTTATTTATGTGATTATCCATAAGGGGATTATTGACGGAACCCCTGAAATTGCTAAAATGATTAATATCAATCCTGCGGCAGTTTCATTTCCTTTGGCTCTTCTTGTTGTGGCCGCAATATTCATTGCACTATTCTTTATTTTTGGAAAAGCATTTAAATCTCGTCCCATCGCCGCAAAATGGAGTCGCTTGGTCTGTATTGGACTTATTCTAATAACAGTAGGTTATTCCAGTTATGAGATCATTTTCATTCGCACGCTGAAAAATCCGGGAATAGATGAAAATGATCCCGAAACGGTTTCGGGAGCGGTCTCTTATTTGCATCGTGAGCAGTACGGAGCGCATTCATGGAGCCGTGAAGATGCAATGGCTCAGAACAAAACGGATGTTCAATATAAAAATTCATTTGATTTTTTCTGGCGTTATCAATTCAAACGCATGTATGTTCGCTACTTCAATTGGCAGTACATGGGTCGCGCAGAAGGTGGTGGTGTTGGATGGTCCGGCGCAGGAGTCAATATAAGTCAGCTTTGGGCATTACCGTTTCTATTTGGAATGATCGGAGCTTTTTTCCATTTTTCAAAGGATTGGAGGCGGGCTTTCCCGATATTGATCTTGTTCCTTATGACCGGATTGGCGATTGTATTATATGTTAATAATCCCGATCCACAGCCTCGAGAGCGAGACTATTCCTATGTGGGTAGCTTCTTTACCTTTGCTTTCTGGATCGGTATAGGAGCGTTAGCGGTTTTTGATACGCTTGATAAGTTAATTAAAAAGAAAAAGTTAAAACAATATCTCATCGTAACAGCTTCGGTTCTACTTCTTGTAGCTCTTCCCATGAATCTCTTGTTTGCAAATTTTCATTCACATAGTCGAAAAGGAAATTATGTAGCATCGGATTATGCACATAATCTACTTAATTCTTGTGAAGAGAATGCAATTTTATTTACAAATGGCGATAACGATACTTTCCCTCTTTGGTATATGCAAGAAGTGGAAAAATTCAGACAAGACGTTAAGATCGTCAATCTCAGTTTATTGAATACACCTTGGTATATCAAACAATTGAAAAATGCCGAACCCTCTATTCCGCTTCGTTGGAGTGATGCACAAATAGAGACCATTCGTCCTATTCCATGGAAAACTCAGGAAGTTACCATTGCGGGATTAACGACATCTATCAAGCCAACCTATGGGGGACAATATCTCCGAGTGCAAGATCTCATGATCCTCGAATTGATACGAGTTATCAATTGGCAAAGTCCAATATATTTTGCCGTTACGGTTTCACCTTCTTCAAGGCTCGGATTAGATGATTATCTATCCATGGAAGGTCAAGTCATGCGCTTGTACCCCAATAAAGTTGAAAAGATCGATGAAAACATGATCTATAAAAACTTTACATCTAATTACAAATTCAGAAATTTGAATAATCCCGATGTCTATTTTAGTCCGAATACTCAACGGCTGATGCAAAACTATCGCTCGGCTGTGCTTCAATCGGCGATGAAGTTCATTGAAAAGGGAGAAGATGAAAAAGCAGCAAATATACTTAAAACTATCAGTGAAAAGATACCGGAAGATATTATCCCGCAATATCATCCTGAATTAACTTTACAAACGGGTCATTTGTATTTCCAACTGGGTGATACTTCCGAGTATAAACGTCGAATTGATGTTGTTTTAGGTCAGGAAAATCTTGATGAACGAATACTCAGGCTAATAGCACAGGAGCTTGTCTATACTATAGAGGATTATGATAAAGCTGAGCAGATACTTATACCGATGTATCGTCAGGATCCCTATAATAATTGGGTAGCGGGAACATTGGTCCGACTCTACCGCGAAACCGGGAAATACGCGTCAGCGCTGAATATACTCGGTGTATGGCTGAAGACTGCTCCAAATAATCATCAGGCTCAGGCTTTAAAAGTGCAGATCGAAGCATTGGCAAATGAATGATATATGCCTGCCGGGAAAAGCCCGATATCCAGGTGAAAGAAAAAGTAGCTCTTGTATTACTTAGCTACAATAGCCGGGCATATCTTGAACGCTTTTTGCCATTTGTGTTGAAAACCGACTATTCGGATAATCGCTTGATCATTGTGGATAATGCATCCACAGATGATACATTGGAATTTCTTCAGAAAGAATATCCGCAAATTGATATTTTACATATTGACGTCAATCGAGGTTTCACGAACGGATTTGTGGAGTCGTTAGCGTGTATCAGGGCAGAATACTATGCTTTGTTAACCTCAGATGTTGAAGTCCCGCCTCAGTGGTTGACACCATTGGTCGAGGCTATGGATGAAGATGACAAACTTGGCGCATGCCAGCCGAAGATAAAGTCTTTTAAAGAAAGGGATTCATTCGAATATGCAGGTGCCGCCGGTGGTTTCATGGATGTTTTTGGTTACATGTTTTGCCGGGGTAGGATATTTGATCATGTGGAGAAAGATAAGGGTCAATACGACGATCCTGTTGATATCTTCTGGGCGAGCGGTGCCGTGTTTTTGCTTCGTTCGGACGTTTATCATCAGGTCGGAGGCTTTGATAATGATTTTTTTGCTCATATGGAAGAGATTGATCTCTGTTGGCGGATCCAACGAGCCGGCTACGGCATCAAAGCAATACCCAAGTCCGAAGTTTATCATGTTGGGGGTTCAGTGATATTATACGGCAGTACTGAAAAGACCTATCACAATTACCGGAATAATCTGATCATGTTGACCAAACATTTACCCGGTGGTCGTCTTCTGTGGATGATACCCTGGAGATTATTCCTTGATCTGGTGTCCGGTCTGCAGGCATTGATGTCCGGCCGCGCAAAGGAAATGGGCGCAATACTGAAAGCACACGTGCATTACTGGGGCACCTTGGGTAAATTCTTAAGGAAGAGAAAAGAAATATATTCGTTGATACCTTATAAAGAGCTAAAAGGGATTTATTCAAGATCCATTATTTGGCAATTCTTTATCCGGGGGAAAAATAAATATTCAGAGCTGCCGGGCAGTCTGAGTAAAGGAGAATAAATATGAAGGTGGTCATTTTTGCCGGTGGAAAAGGAAGTCGAATTTCTGAAGAATCAATTCTGCGACCGAAACCCATGATTGAAATAGGTGGAAAACCGATATTATGGCACATTATGAAGCATTATGCTTCCTATGGTCATAATGAGTTTATTATTTGTCTCGGTTATAAGGGCGAAGTGATCAAAGAATATTTTCTCAATTATTTTGCACTTCATTCAGATATGACCATTGATCTAAAAGATAATATAGTTAATGTAAGCGATACTTCGTGTGAAGAATTTAAAATATCCCTCATTGATACCGGCTTGGAAACAATGACGGCAGGACGATTAAAACGCGTAGAAAAATACTTAAACAATGAATCATTTTTATTGACTTATGGTGATGGCGTCTCTGATGTGGATATTGATAAACTTATTGAATTTCACAAAAAAAAGAAGGGACTTGTGACCATGACGGGAGTTCAGCCTCAAAGTCGTTTCGGAATTTTGGATATTAATGAGAACGACATGGTTAGTACTTTTCAGGAAAAACCGAAAACCGAAAATGTTTGGATCAATGGTGGATATTTTGTTATTGAACCGGGTGTTTTCGATTATTTGCACGATAATGCCGATGATACCATGTGGGAACGTCAACCCTTGGAAGATATTTGCGCGAAGAATCGGTTGGCAGTTTACAAACATCATGGTTTCTGGAAATGCATGGACACCCTGCGTGACAAAATAGAGCTCAATGACCTTTGGGAAAACGAACCAAAATGGAAAAATTGGAAATGATAAACGAATTAAAATCATTTTATAAAGGGAAAAGTGTCTTTTTAACCGGACATACCGGTTTTAAAGGGTCTTGGATGTTGGTTTTACTTGAACATTTAGGTGCTAAGGTAACAGGATATGCTCTTGACCCGGTGCATCAGAATGATCTGTTTTATTCCATGAAAGGCGATAATTTATGTAATTCACATATCGCTGATATAAGAGATAGAAATGCTGTTCATCAAGCTATTGAAGGATCCCAACCTGATATCATATTTCATTTTGCAGCTCAGGCTTTAGTTCGGGAATCCTATAAAATTCCCGTAAATACTTTTGATACGAATGTCATGGGAACCATTCATGTTCTTGAAGCCATGCGTATGCTCACAACCCCATGCGCCGGGGTTATGATCACGACCGATAAAGTCTATGAGAATATGGAATGGGAGTTCCATTATAAAGAGAGTGACCGGCTCGGTGGTTTTGATCCTTATAGCTCCAGTAAGGCCGGCGCTGAGATAGCGATCGCTTCGTACCAGAAAGCATTTTTCAATTCCAAATATATTCATGAACATAAAAAATCGGTTGCTTCCGCTCGTGGTGGAAATGTAATAGGCGGAGGAGATTGGGCGGATAATCGCATTATTCCCGATCTGGTCCGTGCCTTACAAAAAAATGATCCTTTAAATGTTAGAAATCCCAAAGCTATTCGTCCCTGGCAGCATGTGCTTGAATTGCTTTACGGTTATCTTGTGCTGGGCTACAAGCTGCATCAGGATCCGGAAAATATCCAAGGTGCATATAACTTCGGTCCTGAAAAAGGCGATGAAATGACAGTTGAAGAACTCATCAATACGGCGATCCGGGTTTGGGGAAGCGGTGAATATGAACATCGTCCGGATAAAGAAAATCTTCATGAAGCCGGTATCTTGCGTCTGGAAATTGAAAAATCAAAGAACAAACTGAATTGGCATCCCAAATGGAGATCTGACATAGCGGTTGAAAAGACCATGAACTGGTATAAAGAAGTTTTTGATGGTGCAGATGCACTGGCAATTTGCCAAAAACAAATAAATGGGTATTTCGGATAGAATATGAAGATCATAAAAACATTATTTGACTGTGTGCAATGCATCGAAATGCCAAAATATGATGATGAACGAGGTTCTTTTATTAAATGGTATGACGATAGATCATTTGCCGAGCATGGCTTGTCTGCTTGCTTTAAAGAATCATATTTTTCCATTTCCGATAAAAATGTTATTCGCGGTATGCATTTTCAAATACCACCGGCAGATCATGAAAAGTGTGTTTCCGTTTCATACGGTGCTATAAGGGATGTTGTTCTGGATATTCGCACAGATTCCCCTACATACGGACAAGCTATGGATGTTCTACTCAGTGCAGAAAACCATCTTGCTCTTTATATTCCTCGTGGATTTGCTCACGGTTTTATGAGTCTCGAGGATCATACCATCATGAACTATTTGGTTGCCACGGTGCACAGTCCCGAGCACGATAAGGCCATTCGTTGGAATTCAATTAATTACGACTGGCAAAACACATCGCCAATTATGTCCAAACGCGATCGGGAAGCAATTTTACTGCAAGATTTTAAAAGTCCATTTAAAAAGTAAGATCAAGATACATGAAAGTTTTTATAATAGGTGCATCAGGGTTGGTCGGCAGAAATTGTATGCAGTGCATGCGTTATAATTCCAATTTTGATGTCGTCGGTTCTCATTATTTATTTGCCACCAACGATACGGAATACTTTGATGTATTTAATCCAAAATTATCGACCTTTGATCTGAGCGAATTCGCTCCGGATGTTATTGTTCACACCGGCGCTTTAACCCATGTGGATTATTGTGAAACGCATCAGGATGAGAGTTATAAAAACACGGTTGAATCCACCGAAAAGGCCATTGAATTGGCGAATCGTCTGAATGCGAAGTTCGTATATATTTCCAGCGATTATATTTTCGACGGTGACAACGGTCCCTATGCCGAATATGACGATGCAAATCCTCTCAGCGTGTACGGAAAACATAAACTCATAGCGGAAACATTGGTCAAAGCATCTTGTGAAGATTATTTGATCTTAAGAATAACCAATGTCTACGGGAATGAGATCCGTGGGAAGAACTTTGTCGCTTTTCTCAAGAAAACGGCGCTCAGCGGCGAAGAAAAGCACTTGAGATTGCCGATAGATCAATATGCCACACCCATCAATGCTGCGGATATTGGTCGCATTTTATGTCATTTGTTGTTGGACGAAAAACAAGGCATCTATCATTTGGCATCCGATGAATATATCAATCGCGTGGAGTTGGCCGAAAAAGTGTTGGCGCATTTCCCGGATCATAAAATACACCTTGAGGCATTGAGCACTGCCGAATTGGGACAAGCAGCGCCTCGTCCATTAAAAGGTGGACTAAAAACTGATAAAATAAAAAGTGAATATCCCGAGTTTAAATTCTCAACCGTGGATAAATATATGGAGGAAGACAGTGGAATTTAAGAATATTGACAAAAAATTAAATAAAGCACTTTTAAAAATAGCAAGCAAAAGAGTTGAGAAGAATATAGAACCGGGGAAAGATTATATTCCCGCATCCGGTAAGGTATTATTTGAACAGGATCTTTTATACGGCATTGAGGCTGTCTTGGATGGTTGGCTGACCGGCGGCAGGTTTAATGCTGAATTTGAAGAACGCTTGGCATTGATGATCGGAAATAAACGCGTTTTAACGACCAATTCAGGTTCCTCAGCCAATTTATTGGCTTTTGCAACACTCACTTCACCTAAACTGGGTGAGAAGGCTTTAAAGCCGGGTGATGAAGTGATCACCGTTGCATCCGGATTTCCGACAACAGTTAATCCTATCCTGCAATATCATTGTATACCTGTTTTTGTGGATGTGAGTATCCCCGGTTATAATGCAAATGTCTCTATGTTGGAAGAAGCCGTATCCCCTAAAACAAAAGCCATCATGCTGGCTCACACACTGGGGAATCCTTTTGATCTCGATGCTGTTATGGCCGTGGCTCAAAAGCATGACCTTTGGGTTATTGAAGATAACTGTGATGCTCTTGGTGCGGAATTTGGAGGAAAGAAAACAGGGACCTTCGGGCATCTTGCAACCTGCTCCTTTTATCCTGCTCATCATATTACCATGGGTGAGGGGGGTGCTGTATTAATCAATGATCCGAAACTTATCCGTATTGCTGAAAGCATGCGCGATTGGGGAAGAGACTGTTGGTGTGAAACGGGTCATGACAATACTTGCAAGAATCGCTTTAATGGACAATATGGTAAACTGCCCTTTGGCTATGATCATAAATATGTTTACTCTGAACGTGGATTTAATTTTAAGATCACGGATATTCAAGCGGCAATTGGCTTAAGCCAAATGGAACGCATGGAACCCTTTGCGAAAAAACGCCGCCATAATCATGAATATCTCACCAATAAATTAGAAACATTATTGGGTGATTATATTATCACAGATAAAGCTCATCCCAAAGCGACCCCCAGCTGGTTCGGATGTACAATAACGCTTAAAGATAATTTTCCGGGTAATCGGCATGCTTTGTTGCAATACCTTGAATCTAAAAAGATCGGATCTCGCTTACTCTTTGCCGGAAATATCTTAAAGCAACCGGGTTATTTGGATATTCCACATCGCATAGTCGGTAGTCTCGAAAACACTGAACGAGTCATGAATGATACTTTTTGGGTCGGAATATGGCCGGGACTGGAAGAAAAACACATGGATTATTTGGCGAATACTTTATCTGAGTATGTAAAAGAGAGAATTTAGGATTTAATATTCTGTAGGATCAAATCTTCGATCTTCTTTGCAATTTCTATCGTATCAACACCATTATTTTCATTAACAATATGACTTTCATCATGTTGTACTGCAAAAACATAGGCTTTAAGTTCATCAGCCATGGCATCAAATTCTCCAAATGATTTTACCACCTCATCATCAGAGATCGAAAAATTTCGCTCCATAAGATTTGCCTTGTAAATACTGGTACCAGATGAACAAATGACCTCTCTACGTCTGAATTCTTCTGCTCTGCTCGAAAACAGAACAGCCTCTGATCCATTTTCGAAGTTTATGATTGCTGTTGCACGATCTATCTTATGACTATGGAGTATTTCTCCTGTGGCATGAATATGTTTAATGGGCGAGGGGATCAATTGACGAACAAGATCAATATCATGCACCATCAATTCCATAATGATCGATACGTCAAGTCCTACCTTTGGAATAAACGGACCTTGACGAAAAGCCACGATAGTTTCGGGAGGAAACGTTAGAATATTTTTTAGCTCCTGATATACCGGATTAAATCGCTCAATATGTCCTATACCTATTTTAAGATTATTATTTTTTGCAAGTTTTGCCAGTTGCTGCGCTTGTTCGGGTGTTTCCGCAAAGGGTTTTTCAACAAAAACGTGTTTCCCTGCCAGCAGCGCTTTCTCGGCAATTTGAAAATGTGAAACAGCCGGTACAACAATATCAAGAATGTCGATCCGATCTATCAATTCATCTAAAGTAAGAGAGGGAAGTCCAGTTTCGCTTATAACTTTTTTGCATACTTCAGGATCTATGTCGTTGAAACCCATCAGGGAAACATGGTCCATGTTAAGCCATTTGTTAAGGTGTCTTGACCCAAAGCGCCCAACACCAACAATCCCGATTTTTAGATCTTGTTTTTTCATAAGCGTTAAAATAAGGAAATAGAAGTCAAAAGGCAAAAACAATTGATAAATGATAAAGGACAATTGACAATTGACAATTAAATAGAAGTGAAGAAGTTAATACGATATTGTCATCCCGACCGAAACCCTGTAGGGGTGAAGTGGAGGGCTCTCAAATATGGTAGAATAGATTAATGTTTGAGATTCCTCTGCTACGCTACGCTTCGATCGGAATGACATCATTCTTTTCTGTGACTTAAAAATCTTTGTGAAGCCAATATTATTTCTTCTTAGTGTCTTTGCACCTTCGCCAAGGCTACGGTGCACACGTGTGTGAGGTTTTCTTATAAAAGACAAGAGACAAATTCCAAGAAACAAGAATGCGTTAAATAATTGTGAGCTTTGTTTCTTTGCGGAAATCTTCCCCTGTATTCTTGTGTACCTTTGTGGGAATGAAATTCTTTGTGACTTTGTGGTACTTAGTGTCTTTGTGTGAGGTATTCTGGGAACTTGTGGCTTAAAACTGAATTGGATTATAATTGCTTGTATTTTGAAGCCCTAAAAGATAAATTCCGGCGATGATAAGAAAGGAAAAGATGATGAAGAATAATGTACTTTTAATGATATTGGATGGCTATGGTATGCGCAAAGAAATAAACAATAATGCGGCTTTACAAGCAAATACGCCATTTTTAAACAAACTCTTTAAAGAAGAACCGAATACTTCGCTGGATTGCCATGGGAACGAAGTAGGTCTTCCTGAAGGCGTAATGGGAAATTCTGAGGTTGGGCATTTGAATATTGGCGCAGGTCGTGTTGTGATGCAAAATCTTGTCCGCATTGATCTTGCCATGAAAGAAGGGACATGTAAGGATATTTCTGAATTTAAAGATTTGGTAAGCTATGCCTTGGAAAATGATAAACCGGTTCATTTAATGGGACTGATGTCCGATGCCGGTGTGCATTCGAATTACAATCACCTTATGAAGATTCTTGTCTTTCTAAAAGAGGCGGGTGTAAAACAAGCCTATGTTCATGCTTTAATGGATGGCCGAGATACGCCTCCCAACAGCGGGGCTGGCTATCTTGAAAAATTGATCGCATTTATGAAAAAGATCCAATTTGGGAAAGTGGCAACCGTGATTGGTCGTTATTATGCAATGGATCGTGACAAGCGTTGGGATCGTGTTGAGAAAGCTTACAATGCATTAGTCAGAGGTTTTGGTGTTCGAACGGCCGACCCCGTCAAGATGGTTAAAGAATATTACTCTCAAAATATTACCGATGAATTTATGGAAGCCATTATTGTTGAAGAAGAAGGCCGCATATCCGAAGGCGATGTTGTATTAACATTTAACTTTCGAGCCGATCGTATGCGCGAGATCGCTTTAGCTTTAAATGAAAAACTATTTAATGAATTTGAAACTGAAAAATTGAATTTGAAATATGTTACTTTTACACAATATCAGGAAGATTTTCCCTATCCGGTATTGTTCAAACCCGTACAGCTAAACAAGATTTTTGGAGAGGTCGTCAGCGAAGCCGGTTTGACTCAGTTACGCATTGCCGAAACCGAAAAATACGCACATGTAACCTATTTCTTTAACGGTGGCAATGAAACGCAATTTCCAGGAGAAGAACGAATCTTGATCCCTTCACCCCAGGTGGCTACTTATGATTTGCAGCCTGAGATGAGCGCACCTGAAGTGACTGAAAAGCTTGTAGAAGCTATTGAAGCTGAGAAATTTAACGCTATTATTTTGAATTTTGCCAATGGTGATATGGTCGGACATACCGGGGTTTTACCCGCAGTTGTTAAGGCCTTGGAATATTTGGATACCGCGATAGATAAGATCGTTACAGCCTTTACCGCTAAAGGTGGAATCGTATTTATTACAGCCGATCATGGCAATTGTGAACAAATGTGGGACGATAAGAATGAACAACCCCATACTCAACATACACTTAATAAAGTTCCCTTTATTGCTATTGATCCGAGAAAAAAGATCAAGAGCTTAATGCCCCATGGAAAACTTTCTGATATTGCCCCGACTTTATTAGAGGTTTTGAATATTCAAAAGCCAATTGAAATGACGGGTAAAAGTCTAATCATCAAGTAAATATATAATATCATCCTGAAATGTTAAGGAATCCTCAATATTATTAACAAATTATATAATATTTTTTTAAAAAATTACATTATGTTGTATAATATCCACATAATACAGGCAAATAAACATTTCGTATATAGTTGATAATAAGGCGATTGCAAGCATAGTAAATATTTTAACCTTCAACCCAAAGAAAAGTTAAAGAGAGTAAGAGAGAGAAAAATGCGGAGAAATAAAAAAATGAAAAAGATATTAGTTTTAGCGCTAACTGTCATATTAAGCGTAAGCCTACTTTCAGCACAGACAATGAGCACTGGTCTGAGATCTACTACTTTTACAGGTTATGTAGCTGGTTATGGTGTTCTTCCTGCCACAGATCCTTATCTTGGAACGGTCACCGTTACCGGTACTCTTCCTACGAATATGGTTGATTGGGTACTCGTAGAACTTCGTGCCACAAAAAGTGGTGTAACCGTTGCACGAGCAGTTGGTTGTTTGATGTCAGACGGTTCTGTAACAGATACGACAGGAACAAATGGATTAGAATTTACAGGGCTTGAATCAAGCACCCGATATTATATTGTTGTTAAACATAGAAATCATGTAGCCGTCATGAGTAATGATTCTGTATTGATCGATGAATCAGATTCATTTGATGCACTTGAACTTGAACATGACTTTACGGTAAGTGGTGCCGCATACGGTGGTACATCGGTTGTCAAACAAGTCGGAACAGATTATGCCATGATAGCAGGAGATGGTGACGGCAATGGCCAGGTTCAAACGACCGATAAAAATACTGTTTGGAATGTGCAAACCGGAGCATTCGGTTATAAAGCTGCTGATTTTGACATGAATGGCTTTGTCCAAACGACTGATAAGAGCAGATTTTATGAAGGCAATGTTGGCTCAGGTACTGGGGTGCCCGCTCAACAATAGGATTGTCAATAGTACCGGACACTTTTTAAAAAGTGCTCTTGTAATATAAAAAGATAAAGAGATAAGAGAGAAAGAGACGGAGAAAAATGAAAAAAACACTGATAATAGTTATGATGTTGATTGCCGGTCTGATGGCCGCAACAACCCCGGGCGTTGTACACTTTGTTTACGATAATGGTGTCGTTACCACTTTCGGTGCTGATACCTTTTATGAATTTGATATTCAGGCCTATGTTACGGGAACATCAAATGAAGATGACCTGTTATTCGGCTCTGCCAATGTTTATGTAGAATATGACAATGAATTATTTGGTGCTGAAATTGCCGGAACCAGCACGCTTGAATTCCAAAAAATTGGTTTATTGACTAAAGAAATATTTCCGGGTACTCCCGCTTATGATGTATATGAATGTAAAAACAATGGTTCTGATATTTTTGCTTTAACTGTAGCAGCAATTTTTCGTACTGCTCCTCAGTACTATGATCCGATATCAAGTGATCCTGAAAACCCTTCAGGTCTTTTTCATATTAAAATGAAAGCGCTTGCAGCCGGTAGCGGAGAAGTTTCTTTTCCGTATGCGCGAATCAGTGGCTCCGATAGCACATTCTATACTCTTGCAGATTTACAGTATGAAGGTCCTGCAGATTTTAGTGAAGCAAGTGAACCTGTATATATTGAAGGTCCCGTCACCGGCGAACCCTATACAGCTATCGAATTGGCATACTTTAAAGTTGACGATAATGGTGGAAAGGTTCGCTTAAGATGGAGAACTGAAAGTGAAACTGAGAATCAGGGATTTATTGTGAAACGCGCATTGGTCCTCGGTGAGCATATCGGAGCATATGAAGAAATTGACAGCTATATGACGAATGATGAACTAATTGGTGCCGGTACAACGAATAAAAAAACAGATTATTTTTATTGGGATAAAACAGTAAAACCCGGTGTTACTTATGCTTATGTTTTGCAAGATGTTGATCTTGGCGGACATATAAGAGAATGTGAATCGGTAACGGTGACAATGCGTGAATCTAAGATCATCTCAAATGATAAATTTGAATTCTCTGCAAGTTACCCGAATCCTTTTAATCCGGCATTTGTCGTTCCTTTTGAACTTTATTCTGCAACAACCGTTGATATCAGATTATATGATGTTACGGGTCATTTGGTTAAGATCGTTGCTGACAGAGAATTCTCTGCCGGAGCATATAAATTGCTAGTGAATGGTAATAACTTGAGTTCAGGCGTGTATCTGTTAAGAACCCGAGTTGAAGGTATTGTCAATACTCAGAAGATGCTTTTAGTAAAATAGAGTTTGGTTTTAAGATCTAAACTCTTTAAATTTTACATTGGTTGCCGATGAAGGCAGATTGAAAATAATGACCAGAGTGAATACCTTATCGTAAACTGCTGAATGGTATACGAAAAGATAATCTCCCTGAGTTAAACTATGAATAGAGCTCTGCTCTATGAGGATAAATGAAAAAGATCATTTTAATATTATTATTGGCTGTCCTGATTGTAACGCAAGTATTTGCAATTGAAACCGGTACCGTGACATTAAGTTATGAGAATGGTACCGTTATATATAATGATACACAAACATTCTACGAATTTGATGTGATGGGATATATTGATGGTGGAAGCGATACAAATGTATTTAAGGAAGGTCAGTTTTATGTTGAATATAATACAACTGTATTTGGTGACAGCTCTAGTCTTAATATAGTTTCTACTACATTAATGGGACCTCTTGCAACTATTCCTGGTGTGGTTTACTGGATTGTAAATGATGGAAAGAATACAGCATCAAATGCTTTTTCAGTAACATTTGAGGCCTTACCGGATTATACTTCTGGTTTATTTAATTCTGAGACATATATTTCGGCTTCTTCGGGTGCCCCCTCTACATTAATGCATATTAAATTGGAAGTCATTGCTTCCGGTTCATCTGACATTGATTGGCCGTCAGGTATTGCTAAAATAAATGAATTGTTTAGTGAGTATGATAGTGATATCGGTAGTGACTACGAGGGATTTTCATTTCCAAATGCTGCCGAAACAACACAAATTACTTATTCTGATACCGGTGATCCGGCTTTACCCATTATGCTTAGAGAGCTTACTGCGCAATATGAAAAATCAAGAGTTGTATTAAGTTGGACTACAGAAAGTGAAACTCAAAATTTAGGCTATGTTGTAAAACGTGCAATAAAATATTCCGATGATGATATGTCTGCCTATGAAATAATTGCCTCATATCAGACAAATGATGAACTTTACGGAGCGGGTACTACCACAGAACATAATACTTACTCTTACACAGATAAAAATGTTAAGCCCGGTATAAACTATTCATATGTTCTTGAAGATGTGGACTATGATGGAAATATTGTAGCTCATGATCCTGTAACCATTGTTATCCCAGAAAACCTGTTATTTGAAAATAAGGATTTCTCGTTGGGTTTAACTTATCCCAATCCATTCAATCCAAGTTTTACAGTTCCTTTTGAATTGACTCGTACGATGGACGTTAGTATCAACATGTATGATATTACCGGTAAACAGGTTATGTCTATTGTGAGTGGCACATTTGAAGCTAGGCAATATCAGTTCCGAGTTAATGCTTCAGATCTGAATAGTGGTATCTATTTCGTTCGTACCATTATTGGAAGTGAAGTTATAACACAAAAAATGACTTTATTGAAATAAATAATAATCGAATTAAATTTAAAAAGCCCGTTAACTTAACGGGCTTTTCTTTTTATTCATCTAAAAATATTAACGTATCAATTTAGAATTTTTCAGGTAGTTTTCATCATTACCATAAATAAAAAGTACCGACCCTTCTTTGATCAATTGGATAATATCTTGAGTAATATCCGGAGGAAGAGCGGGACAACCCCAACTTCTACCGAGTCGTCCATTTTCTTTGATGAAACTTTCACTTACATAATCAGCCGAGTGGATCACAATATAGCGCTTTCGGGCACGGTTATTAAAACCTCGTTCAAGCCCATCAAGCTTAAGAGATGTTCCATGTTTTCCTTCATAAGTTTCAGCAGTTAGGTAGAAACCCAAACTGCTTTGTCGACTTCCGTTCTTGTTTGAAAAAGCAATAGCTTGATCTTCACCTGTATTCACTCCATGTGAGGTAAACGTGTTGAAAAGAAGCGTTTTATTTGCCAGGTCAATCAAATAGAAGCGTTTATCTGTTGAAGGGCGAGAAAAGTCTATTATACTGATCAGAGAGTCGTTCTTAGGCGCGATCTTTGAATATCCGGTCATTGCCATGCGAAAGACATTTTTCTCCATTACAGGCTCTAGGGCAGCCTCTTCATACACTTCATCAATCGCCGCTAAAGGCATGGGTGTCTTATTGAAATACATAGTAGAACATCCTAAAAATAATGTTATGGTTACAATCAATAATACAAAATATTTCATAGCATGTTCCTTAATTATTTTTGATCATATTTAATAATCCCTTCTCAATGATCAGCCGTTGTGCCGCATCACCCAGAGGGTTAAAACTGTATCTTTTATCCCCCGCAGTTATACTTGCTTTTTTAAAATTCACAATGATCTCTAATGACGTATTAATTGTCAATTCATCTCCGATATAAGCTTTGTTGAGATCATGTATGAGATCTGCACATTCAATGACGATAAAACCATTGTTTAAAGCATTTCTTTTATAGGTTTCACTGAAAGAACCGGCGATTACAAGTTGGATGCCTTTATGTATGAATGCAGTTGCGGCTTGTTCGCGTGAACTTCCGGTGCCAAAATTAAAACCACCCGCGAGAATATCACCTTCCTGAACAATATTGACAAATTCAGGATCGTAGTTTTCCATTACAACTTCAGCTTGCTGCTCATTTGTCATGGTATCAATGTAGGTGTATTTTCCGGGATAAATACCGTCAGTATTCATATTGTCCTGTGGACAATAGATCAATTTGCCCTTTACTTCTTCAGGGAAACCATCTTTGATCGTTGTTGTAATATCTCGCTCGACTTTTGGTTTTTCTTCAATAGTATAGATGGGCGCATGTACCGCGCTGATGTCAGCAGCGATATATCCTTTTACAGCAGACATTGCGACACTAAGGGGAGATCCGAGATAAGCTTCTGAATCTTTTGACCCCATCCGGCCTTTAAAGTTACGATTGGTTGCTGAAATTGCGACTTCTCCGGCTTCAAGAAGTCCGGTACCCAAACCTATACACATACCACAGCCGGGAGGTAATTCAATAGCGCCCGCATTTACCAGATTTTGCCATAAGCCTTCATTTTCAAGTTTATTTTGAATCTCTTTTGAGGCACAACCAATATAAAACTGAACGCCATCAGCTACTTTTGTCCCTTTAATATATTCTGAGGCAGCTACAAAATCCTCGTATCTTCCATTCACGCAAGAAACTAGATATGCTTTGTTGATCGGGATGTTTTTAGCATTCATGTCTTTTGCAGAATACATCTTTTTAAGGCCATGAGGTCCGGAAACAATAGCGGATATCGTACTGACATCAAGTTGAACCACTTTGGCATAATAGGCATCCGGGTCAGCCATAAGACGATCCTTTTTTAAAGATGCTATCGTCATATCATTGATCCTGGGATGTATACGTTGATCTTTATCGGAAGTAACCCCCATCAGTCCACGTTCATTAATAGTTTTGTTACGATTTTCATACCATTGAATAGTTTTTGCATCAACAGGAAAGAGTCCAACCAATGCACCCCATTCCGTTGTCATGTTTGCAATTGTAAGTCTTTGCTCAATGCTGATATGTTCTAAAGCTTCCCCTTCGAATTCAAGAGCAAAATTTAAGACCTCATCATTTGTAAAAAGCCCACAAAGAGCCAAAGCTATGTCTTTTCCGCTTACACCGGTTGAAGGTTTCCCTTTTAAAATTACTTTTGCTATGGGGGGAATCTGCCACCATGTTTCACCTGTTACCCATAAACCGGCTGCATCTGTACGAACGATAGGCGTTCCAAGGCATCCAAGTCCGCCGTACATATTGGAATGACTGTCAGATGCAACAGCAAGCGTATTGGAAAATGCATAACCTTCATCGCACATGATCTGATGACCGATACCGGTTTTAGCGGGATAAAAATCAATACCGTATTTATCTGCAAATGCCTCTATCTTTGCGTATTTCGCAAGGTTTTTCTCATCACTGCTTTGTACATTATGATCCAAAGCAAAAACGGGTTGGCGGGGATCATTGATAGTCATTTTACCGATTTCATTAAATTTGGAGATAACAGCCCCTGTATTGTCGTGCGTTAGAACATGTTTTGGGCGGATCATAACATAATCGCCGCTGTGTACAATTTCCTCGTGCTGAACGACAAATCGTTGCACGATCTTTTCAATTAAGGTTTGTTGCATGCTTAGTCTCCATGTTTGACTTAAATGAAAATAGTGAAAACAGAGAATAAATACCATATAAAAAGTAAAGCCCTGAAAATTCAGGGCTTTAAGTGAGTGCGGAAGGATTCGAACCTTCGACCAACGGCTTAAAAGGCCGCTGCTCTACCGACTGAGCTACGCACCCATGAAAAAAAGCTCAAAAGTATAAGTAAAAAACACAGTGAAAGCAAATAAAATGTTGTAAAAACAAGTAAAAAGGCTGTAAAATATTTTTTAATTCACACTTTTCGGTGAAAGGTTGAAAATTCCAAATTCATTGTCGTTTATAGCATTTTTATGTATCTTTCTATATGGAAATTCAAGCGACTCCAAAAGTAAAGTATATTTTCGGGTTGATCTACTCAGATGATAGTGATCTTACAGCTTGTATTAATCATCTTGAAAAGGTATTTGGACCTTCGGATTTCATAAGTAAAGAATATCCTTTTGATATTACCGATTACTATGAAAATGAAATGGGAAGTGAGCTAAAACGGAAATTTATTTCATTTATCAATTTGATTGAAGCTCAAAAGCTATCAGAAATCAAACGCTTATCAAACATTATTGAAGAATATTACTTAAAAGAAAATGGACGAAGTATAAATTTAGATCCGGGTTATATGGACATGGATAAATTTATTTTGGCATCTGCAAAGTATGGACGACAAAAGATCTATTTAGATAAAGGGATATATGCAGATCCGACACTGTACTTTTTTAAAAAAGAATTTCATGCCTATGCCTGGAGCTTTCCCGATTTTAGCAGTGGAATGTACAACGAATATTTTGTAAAAGTACGAGCTCAATATAAACAGCAGATCAAAAAAATATGATCGTTCTTTACATATTTCTTGGATTGATAGCTTTCCTGCTGCTTCTTGCAGTGATAATGATATTTATTCCATTTAAAATGTATATTCATGGGACCTTTTGGGATAAAAACCCCATCGGGCAAATGGACATATTTTGGATAAAATATTTTTTGGGAGCGAGATTAAGGATCAAAGATCTTGAGCATATTCATATCCTTGTATGGTTTCTGGGAATTCCAATACCTATCCGTTTTCCTTTGTCCAAAGATAAAATGGGTAAGAAGAAAAAATCCGATACTAAAAAAGATGGATCAGTAGAAAACGAAACAGAAAAAATGGATGAACAAAAGGAAAAAGAGTCTAAGAAAAAGAAGAGTTTAAAAGAAAATATTCAGCGTGTTATTAGCGCCAAAGATCAAATTAGTGATCTTTGGAATAAATATAAGTCATATTTAAAGAAAATATTTGTGAGCTATATCACATTTTCATTAGAATATGTTGAAGCTGAACTTGGATTGAAAGATCCCGCTCAAACAGGTAAGGCAGCCGGAATACTTTATTCTACCTTGCCTTTTACACAATTAAAAGATGTTAATATCACTTGGGATTACCAAAAACCAAATTTTAATATTTCTGCAGGCGTAAAAATGACTATGAAGTTATATGGTATTCTTTGTACATTATTACACCTTTATCGGATTTATAAGAAGGACTTAAAAAATGAAACTTAACGATACTTTGGCTACGCTGCTTGATAAATTTAAAGTATTAGCTAAAACAGAAACTGTCGTTGGAGATCCCATCGTTGTTAAAGATACCACTTTGATTCCCATATCAAAGATCAGTATCGGTTTTGCAACTGGTGGTGGAGAGCATGGAACAGACGATAGAAAAAGTGGTGGCGATGGTGCCGGAGGGGGTATTTCGGTTACACCCATAGCCGTTGTGGTTATCAAAGAAGGTAAAGACTCCAAACTTCTTTGGTTGGAAAAAGGAGATAGATCTATAAACAAGTTACTCGACTTGGTACCGACTATTCTCAATCGGATTGCTCCAGAAGAGAAATAAGGGACGAAAAATATGCATCATATACTTGAAGAAATTCCATTATTTGATGGTGTTAAACCAGGTGTTTTAAAAACCATTTCAGAACACGTAAGCATTAAGAAGTACAAACGAAATCAGATGATCATCCAAGAAGGTGGTGTAAATGAACATTTTTACATTATTAAAAAGGGTGAGGTTAAAGTTTATCGCAAAAATAAATTTAATCAGGATATTGTTCTTGCCCTTTTACAGGAAGATGATTTTTTCGGGGAACTGTCAATTCTTGATGAAAATGCAGCTTCCGCTAATGTCATTACAATACAACCCTGTGAATTGCTATGCATTCATGATCGTCAATTATTAAGAATGATGAAAACAGTTCCCTGTATCGCAAATCACCTTTTCTATCATTTGACCCAGAGAATTCGTTCTTGTGATGAGTGTATAGAAAACCTTAATTGCCCTAACTCATTTGATCGGGTAGGATCTGTCCTGATCCGTCTTGCCGAGAAGACAGGATATCGTAAAAATTGCTCTGTAATAATAAATAAAATTCCTTTTCAGAATAATATTGCATCTCTCGCCGGTACTTCGCGAGAAACTGTCTCCCGGGTTTTTACTCAATTTGAAGAAAATGCATATATTACCAAGACGGGAAGACATCTGGTTATAAATGATTATCCGAGATTCTACGAGGAATTTACTCGATGAACCTTTTACCCTATGCCCGTAGGGGCTTTCGATACAATAATTATAAATATTATCTCGAAGATCGTTTTGGAGAACGTGTTCAACGTGTTTCAATTGAAGGTGGATTTACTTGCCCAAATCGAGATGGAACCTTGGGAAAAGGCGGATGCATTTATTGCAATTCAGATTCATTCTCACCGCCATATTCAGATAGAGAATTTCCTATACAAGAGCAATTGGCGGAAGGAATACGCTTTCTTCACGGTCGCTTTAAGGCGAACAAATTCATAGCCTATTTTCAGAATTATACAAATACATACGCACCTCTGAACAAGCTAGAAAAAATGTATCGTGAGGCACTTGAGCATCCGCAAGTTGTTGGATTGGCCGTTTCAACCCGCCCGGACTGCATTGATGAAAATATTCTTGCTTTGCTGAAGGATATTTCGGTCGATTATAATGTAAATTTAGAATTGGGATTGGAATCTCTTAGAGATGTATCTTTAACTTGGATGAACCGCTGCCATAGTGTTGAAACCAGTCGGAAAGCGTTGAAAATGACAGCAAAATATGAGCTTGATGTTACCGCTCACATGATACTTGGTTTACCTACAGAAAGCAAAGAAGATATGCAGAACATGGCGAAGGAATTAAATGATTTACCGCTAAAATTCCTAAAACTTCATCATCTTCAAGTGATAAAAGACACACGACTTGCCTTAGAGTATGAAAAAGAACAATTCCCCGTATTTGAATATCAAGAATATTTGGAATTTATTGCTCAATACATTACATATCTCAGACCACAATTAATATTACAACGTGTTATTACGAGCTCCCCCGATGAATGTCTGATCGCACCAAAATGGCCTCATACCACGACGGCTTTTATTATGTCATTACAGAAATATATGCGTGAAAATAATATGTTTCAGGGGGATGAAGTCAGTAAGCAGTAAACAGTAAGAAGTAAACAGTAAACAGTAAGCAGTAAGCAGTATGTCTTAATTAGAAATGATTACTTTAAAAGCAGACACTTATTTACGGTCTGATAACTTTCAACAGAATTACTTGCCTTTATATAAATAAAATAGAGTCCTGAAGCTTGATCCGTTGCATCCCATTTCATCGTATTTATTCCTTTATTCATGTTCAATGAAGAACGTGAGTAAACACATTTACCTTGCAGATCGAAAATATCTATATCTACGTTCATGTCACTGGCCAGTTGAGCCCTAATGGTCAATATGGGATTAAATGGATTGGGATAAACGGATGAAAGAAAAATGCTTTCAGGTATTGAATTAATAGCTGTTAAGGGGGCATCTTCGACGGTCATTGTTGTTGTTACAGAGCTATTTGCAGGCAGATCAAGATTAGCATAAACTATTTTGGGTGTGCTTAAAGTATCAATTTGCATCAATATAGCATTTGAAATTGAATCTACTTGCTTGCCTTCTTCAAGAGGAAAGGTCACAAGACAATCATGAAAAGTTGCATCTGAATTATTTGTAAATGTCACATTAAGTTTATCAAAGCTTACAGTTTTTGTGATCAATTGACCATTATTTCCGGCTTGAAATATTTCCATAGAAGTAATGACATTATTACTTACCGTTACAAGACGATACCAGCGGTTACCATCACAAGTTGCGCCTGTGCTGACGTTATAAGGCAGAGTACTATCTTCGTTATTACCATGGACATGTCCCCAGAAAGCGGCATCTACACCTAATGTTGATAAGTTCAGTTCGTGTTTAAAATCATAATGATAAAACAGAATTTTAAGAGGAGAGCTGGCATGTTCAGTCAGATCTTCTGATAACCATTGTAGTTGAGATGAGATAAAACTTGTTTCACCATACAGAGCATACCGCCATTCATCATAATTGTCATAGGCTTCAAGTCCGACAAAGTGAGCATCTCCATAATTAAAAGAGTAGTTCTGAGTGGTTGTTGCAGTCGTGCTTGTACTGCTCAAATATTCCCAACCGAAGAATTTCCACCAAGTCCGTCTTGACGTACCATCGGAAGCTGGTGTAGAATCCCACCCGCCTAGATCATGGTTTCCGGCTACAAGAAATAAGGGAACTTCCAGTTCATGCAGTAAGGCTTTTCCACGTGAGATCGAGGGAATACCCAGTGCTTCAATTTCACCATCGTTGATAAAATCTCCGGTATGAAGTACGAAATCAGGGTTGATAATATTTATATCATCAATAACTGCAAGAAAATCTTCAAGTTCGGTTGAATCAGTTTCCAGCCCAGCTTCACCCCAAAAATGATGAGAAGGCAAGTGAGTATCAGTTACTTGAATGAAGGAGAAATCACTTTTATATTCCGGGATAACATAAAGAGCATGTTCTGAAATATCCATGCTGTCAACGCCAGTGCACATTATTTTAAGATCGTATAGACCATAGAACATTGCTTCGGGTAAAGATGCTTCAAGCGTACGAAGACCAAAAGGAGAGGAGATACTGTTTTCAATAAAGTCGAGGTCATATTCATTTACATTAAAAAGAAGAGAAAGTGATTGTACTGACTCCGATCCGGCTAAATTGATCTTAACAGAGATCGTATCACCGGCTAAAGCTATAGTGGGGATGTTAATAAGGGGAGATTGAATGATGGTTAGAGTGTCTTGTCCAATTGAAGGCGTTGTTACGGCACCAAGTGTAAAAGTTATCGTCTGATCGGAGCCTTCTGTAACTGTAAATGATCTTTCATCACTTTGACCATTTGTTATGACCCTACATGTCCAATTGTCCGTCTCCAAGCGTGAATCTGATAGTCCCAAATTATTTGTATATGCTTCTAACGTTGGTTCCGATTCCATTTCTTTTATAAACCAAATAAGTGCATTATTTACAGGTAAACCCTCTTTGATAACAGAGACGCTTACTTGCCCGGTGGGAAGATTTTTCATATCAAGATATGTATTATATATTCCTTGTAGATCTTCTGCAACAGTAAAATATCTTAAAATGCTTGCAGAATTTCCGGCAAGTAAATTGGTTTCCTCCAATGTTACATCACTCCAGTAGCTACCATGCGTAGCTTCAAAATTCTCATGAGCCATGTAACCATAGAGGGTATTAGATGTTCTGGACGCCAGCCAACTTGAAGATGAATTTTCGCCGGGAACAAAAGGAGCACTTCCCCATGAAAACGCATCGCCCATATCATAGGAGTTTACAGTTGAAGCAGATTGATTATAAAATCGCGTTTTCACCTTCATCATGGGTGTATTATTATAAAGAATATAGTCGGTGATTATTAAAATATTAGCATTATCAGAATCAACACCGCTTACTCGAATGTGAGCAGAATCACCGGCTGTACCGTCTGAGATAATATTAATGGTTGAGTAAATGCTTTGCCGAGGCCAGTCTTTATCAAGATAAAGGTACATTAGATCAAAATCATCAAGACCGCCATTGAGAACCGCATCAACGCATAAGCCACCTGATTTTCCGGGATTCAAAGTATTGGGTATGTCAGAAATAACAAAGGAAGCGGTATCATTACTAATGAGGTAATCACCAACAACTCCCGTTGCATGATCTCCAGATAATAATTGCGCCGAAGATGTGATCTTTAGGGCGTTTGCCGCCCAAGCAAGACTGATGAGAGATAAAACTAAAATAATATATTTGATAAATTTCATGTTTTTCCTTTATTAATGGGTGAATTATAGCTAATTAGGCATCTAATTGCAAATATATTACATAGTAAAAAATATTTAAAAAAATAAAAAAGCCCCGAATTCTCGAGGCTCTTTCTTATCCTGAACGCTGGAATTAATCAGCCATTTTCTTATATATTTCCCAGCGTGCTTTTGCATATTTAACAAACTCTTCACGGAAACCTTTTACGTTTTCAGGGAAGGTCATTTCCAATGAACTGTATCGTTTTTCACCGTTCAAGAAGTCTACAACTTCAAAGTTCGGTTCTTTAGAATCGAGTGTGAAAGGATTTTTGTCTTCTGCTTCAAGGGTCGGATTATAGCGGTATAACAACCAGTAACCGGTTTCAACAGCTTTTTTCTCTTCTTTTTGAGAGAAGCTCATGTTAATACCATGGTTGATACAAGGTGAGTAAGCAATGATAATCGAAGGGCCATCATAAGCTTCCGCTTCTTGGAAGGCTTTTACTAGTTGATTCTTGTTTGCACCCATAGCGACTGAAGCAATATAGATATAGCCGTAGGTCATTAGCATGCGTCCAAGATCTTTTTTGATAGTCTTTTTGCCGGATTCAGCAAATTTAGCAACTGCACCAAGAGGAGAAGCTTTTGATGCTTGTCCGCCGGTGTTGGAGTAAACTTCGGTATCCAACACAAGAATATTAATATTCTTACCAGATGCCAGAGCATGGTCCAAACCGCCGAAACCGATATCGTAAGCCCAACCGTCACCACCAAATGCCCATACGGATTTATTGATGAAGTTGGATTTTAATTCAGTGACTTTGCGAACAACAGGATCTTTCGAATCTTCTTTTTCAAGAAGATTTTGGATTTTGGCAGCATTTTCTTTGGCTTCATCAGAAACGTCTTTCCAGTTTTCGATTGACCAGTTTAAAGCTTCTTTCAGATCAGCTGAAATATTCTGTGTTAAAAGTTTTTTTACAGCTGAAAGCAACTGTTTGCGATTTGCATCAACAGCAAGGCGCATCCCAAGTCCGTATTCAGCATTATCTTCAAACAGAGAGTTTGCCCATGTAGGTCCATGTCCATCTTTGTTTTTACAATAAGGGATTGTCGGGAAAGTACCACCGTAAATGGAGGAACAACCGGTTGCATTTGCAATAACCATTCTATCGCCGAAAAGCTGAGTCGACAATTTAACATAAGGTGTTTCACCACAACCTGCACAGGCACCGGAAAATTCAAACAGAGGTTGTTTGAACTGTGAGCCCTTAACACTGAAAACGCGGCTTGATCCGAGCACATCGGTAGGAAGTTCATGAAAGAATGCTTCATTTGCATTTTCACCTGCATCACGTTCTATCTGGATCGGACTTAATTCAAGTGCTCCGACAGGACATTCATTGACACAGACTGAACAACCCTGACAATCTTCAACATAAATCTGAATCTTGAATTTTTTATCGGCATCTTTACCTTTAACATCAAGTACGGTAAAGGTTTCAGGTGCACCTTCAAGGTCCGCAGGATCGATCAGTTTCGCACGGATAGCTGCGTGAGGACATACAAATGTACATTGGTTACACTGGATACATTTTTCAGAGATCCAATGAGGAATGGCAGGTGCAACACCACGTTTTTCGAGTGCCGCTGTTCCTGTGGGGACATAACCATCATAAGGCATATCTGAAACTGCAATTGAATCACCCTGCTCACGCATAATAGGTTCGATCACATTTTTTGTGAAATCATCTGCATTATCAGGAATAAGTTTTGCAGGTTCAGTAGCAAATTCTGGAAGTTTTGCCGGGACAGTAATCTCTTTTAAAGCAGCTTCAGTTGCATCAACTGCTTTCCAGTTCATTTCAACGATATCTTTGCCTTTTTTCTTATAAGATTTTTCGATGGCATTTTTAATTAGTTGGATAGCTTCTGTTTTTGGAAGAACACCTGAGATAATGAAGAATGCAGCTTGCATAACCGTATTTATACGACCGCCAAGACCAACTTTTTCGGCGATCTTGAGAGCGTTAATATTATAGACTTTCACTTTCTTTTCAATGATCGTCTTTTGCATATCTTTTGTGAAATGTGAAAATACTTCATCATTATCCCAAATTGAATTCAACAGAAAAACACCATTTTCTTTGATGCCTTCGAGAATATCATAACGTCCGACAAAAGCTTGATTATGATTCGCGATGAAGTTAGCATTTTCAACCAGGTATTCTGATTGAATAGGTGTTGTTCCAAAACGAAGGTGAGAGCGGGTAATACCACCTGATTTTTTGGAATCGTATTGGAAGTAACCTTGTGCATACATATCGGTGTTGTCGCCAATGATCTTAATGGAGTTCTTATTTGCTCCAACAGTACCGTCAGATCCCAAGCCCCAGAATTTAGCTGAGAAGGTACCTTCGGGAAGTGTATCTAATTTTTCAGATACTTTTATAGATTTGTTAGAGACATCATCATTAATACCAACAGTAAAGCCATGGAAAGCTTCTCCATCGGCATGATCGTAAACACCCTTAACCATTGAAGGTGTAAATTCTTTAGAAGAAAGACCGTAACGGCCACCGATAACTTTAACATCTTTTTTATCTTTTAAGGCTGTAACAATATCCAGGTATAGCGGTTCACCCAGTGAGCCGGGTTCTTTAGTGCGATCGAGAACGATAACATTTTTAGCCGTTTCAGGAAGAGCCGAGATAAAAGCTTCAGCTGAGAAAGGACGATAAACATGCACATTAATTAGACCAAGTTTTTCGCCTTTCGCGTTTAAATAATTGATGGTTTCTTCAATGGTATCACAAGCTGAACCCATTGCAATAATGACTTTTTCAGCATCTTTGGCGCCGACATAATCAAATAAGTGATATTGACGTCCGATTACTTTAGCAACCTTATCCATATATTCCTGAATGATGCCCGGTACTTCATCGTACATAACATTGGTTGTTTCACGACCTTGGAAATATACATCAGGATTTTGAGCGCCAATCTTCAATCTGGGGTTTTCCGGATTCATTGCACGGGCACGGAAGTCTTCAATGTATTTTTCTTCTACGAGGCCCTTCATTGTATCATAATCGATTATTTCTGTTTTTTGGATCTCGTGAGAATTTCTGAAACCGTCAAAGAAATTCAAAAAAGGAACTTTTGATTTTAGGGTTGCAAGATGAGAAACAATTGCAAGATCCATTATTTCCTGGAGGTTTGAAGCAGCTACTAATGCGAAACCGGTATTCCGCGCTGACATGACATCAGAATGGTCGCCAAAAATAGATAAAGATTGAGTTGCAAGAGAACGGGCAGATACATGAAAAACTGTAGGAAGCATTTCACCGGCTATCTTATGCATATTGGGAAGCATCAGCATTAAACCTTGAGATGCCGTAAAAGTGGTTGTGAATGCACCGGCTGAAAGGGAGCCGTGAACCGCACCTGCTGCGCCGGCTTCTGATTGCATTTCGACAATATCAACGACTTCGCCAAAGATGTTTTTGCGACCGTTTGCAGCCCAAACATCTGCATACTGTCCCATGTCTGAAGACGGAGTGATAGGATAGATCGCAGCTACATCACTGAATGCATAGGCAACATGCGCGGCAGCGGTATTCCCGTCGATTGTCTGTTTCTTAAATTTACTCATTTTTACTCCTAATATATTTCTATTTTAATTGTTATCACCAACTTAAAAGATACAATGAAAATGGTTTGAGGTAAAGGGAATATTTAGGAAAATAATCACATAGAATAGATTGAAAAACTTGACTCAAGTTTTTTATATATACGTAGTTCACATATGTGATGGTTGACGCAAATTATTTGATTGAGAGGTAAAAAAACTTGAGTCAAGTTTTAATTATAATCTAATAATAATTTCCTGAATGATTTAATGGATATAAAATTATTGTATGAGTTTATATATGCTATATAATCCTTAGGATCAGGAAAATATATTTCGTGAATCTCTCGAGAAATTAGCTTACCATTTCTTTTCTTGATCCATTCCAGATAATTAGAGTATATCCAGTCTTCTGGATTGTCAGCAAGATTCGCTTTTACTGGATTCATGTGAATGTATTTACATAATTGAATTAGATATTCTTGATTAGTAACTAATTTATGTTGCAAAGGAGATCTGAAAATGGGTCCTTTTCGATCGTATTTTTTGTTAAAGTATTGAGCATATCCTATAAAAGCATAATTAAATATTCGATAAATAGGTTTTTCACTATCTTGTCTAATCAAAAAATGATAGTGATTAGGCATAATACAGTATGCAAATATGCTTGCAGGTGTTTTTCTAATATTTCTGCTTATAGATTGTAATAAAAAATCATAATCCATATCATCATAGCATAGCTGATAATCATCAATTGCATGATTGTAAATATGGAAAATCGCTCTAGGTTTGAAATCTCTTTTTAAGCATCTCATTTTTCGTCCCCAATATTCTTAATATTAATATAGTAAATTAGTTTGAAAAAATCAGTGCTGTATGCCCATAAACTTGACTCAAGTCGAAATTTGTGTTTTACATCACAGATTATTTTCCTAATATTAATTTTGGATGCAAATAATAAATATTAAAGGAATTAAATATGAAGAAGACCCTGAGTTTACTTGCCATCTTAATCTTAAGCTTTAGTTTTGTGTTTGCCGTTGGTGCTGAAGGAAAGACTGAGGTAAAGGTATTGGCTAAAACCACACAAAGCTGGAATGGTGATAATTTACCTCGATACTCAAAAGGTAAACCTGAAGTTACCATACTACGGATCTCAATCCCTCCCCATACGGATCTTGCCTGGCATAAACATCCTGAGATCAATGCCGGTGTGATGATCTCTGGTAAATTAACGGTAATCACAGATAAACAAGATACACTACATTTACTAGCAGGTGATCCTATTGTAGAAGTTGTAAATACTTGGCACTTTGGCAAGAACGAAGGTGATGAACCTGTAGATATTATTGTGTTTTATGCGGGGATTAAGGGGAAAGCTGTTACAATTTTGGAAGACAACAAATAAACTTGACTCAAGTTATTTCTACCATTTTCATCGTTTTATGTGATGTGCGTCAAAGAAAATAATAATGGTCGCTTCAATAACTTGACTCAAGCTATCGTTTATATTTTTGTTTTATCACCAAATCTCCCTAAATTACCTCCATGGCTAAACATAAAGATCAATTCAAATGTACTGCATGTGACGGACTGACCGCCAAATGGCAGGGACAATGCCCGCATTGCGGAGAGTGGAATACACTGGAAGCTTACGAAGAAGTCATAACTTCTTCGAAACGAGTAAAACCAGCGGGTTCACCTCCTCCTTTTTATTTATTATCTAATCCTTCTGAACCTTCACGCTATGCCAGCGGTATCGAGGAATTCGATCGCGTAGTGGGGGGCGGATTGATGGAAGGCAGCATCGTTTTGCTGGGCGGTGATCCGGGAGTAGGAAAGTCGACCCTTGCATTACAGCTATGTAAAGAATATGTTGAAAAAAATATCAAGATCTGTTATTTCTCGGGGGAAGAGTCGGTGGGGCAGCTGGCCCTGCGCGCAAAACGACTTGGCATGGAGAATGACGATCTTAAAATAAGCAATGAAGTTGAATTAAGTCGGATTCTTGCCGGATTGGAATCTGAAAAGCCGAAAATAGCTATCATCGATTCTATCCAAACAGCTTACTCTCCAAATTTAGATTCTTTGCCCGGTTCGCCTAATCAAGTTCGTGAATGTGCTTCCGAACTTATGACACTGGGCAAGAAAAAAAATATTACCATTATTTTGATCGGTCATATCACTAAAAGCGGTGTGATCGCAGGCCCGAAACTACTGGAACATATTGTGGATACGGTTTTGTATCTCGAAGGTGATAAACAACACTATTTTCGTATTCTTCGTTCGGTCAAGAATCGTTTCGGAGCCACGCACGAGATCGGTATTTTTGAAATGAAACAAGAAGGCCTAACCGGGATCGCAAATCCCGGGGATATGTTCTTAAGTGAGCGAAAAAAAGGCGCTACGGGCTCGGTCGTGACTTGTGGTATGGAAGGAAGCCGGCCTCTGCTGGTCGAGATACAAGCCTTGGCAGCACGGGCAGCTTATGGAACTCCCCAACGTCATGCCAGCGGAATCGACCAAAAAAGACTGCAACTGCTTCTTGCCGTGATCGAACGACAATTGGATATTCCCGTGTCTCAATATGATATATTCGTTAATGTTGTCGGAGGGATGACACTGAAAGAACCCGCCATGGATCTCCCGGTTATTGCGGCGATCTACTCTTCGGTAAAGAATATTCCACTCCCGGATAATACGGCCGTCATCGGAGAAGTTGGGTTAACCGGAGAAACCCGTTCGGTTATGCGTATAGAACAACGGGTAGCAGAAGCTCTCCGTATGGGTTTTGATCGACTGATTCTGCCAGCATCTGCGAGAAAGAAAGTCGGCCATAAAAATAATACATTTAAGTATATCAAAGATATTACAGAGTTAACGGGGCAATAAGCATTTTTGTTGGCACCTGTTGCTCCTTTGAAAGGAGAAGAAAATGAAAAAAATATTTATTTTTCTTACAATATTAGGTGTTCTATTATCAGGTTGTTTTTTATTAGACCCTCCGATGAACGATGGCGAAGAAACCTATTTTTATATGGCCGATACAAATGGAATATCAGGAACGACCTTCCACTCAGGTGAATCTTTTAATATGGAATTCTGCCTAACAAATACAAGCGAAGACTCTCTCGATTTCACGATGTACGATGGCGGACCTTTTGTAAGGTTTGCTATCTACCAAGATGATCAATATATTGCCGGATCAATGGATGGTGTGCCTGTTCCCGAGCCTGTATTGGATTTTAAGTTTACCCCCGGAGACTCCATGACAAATACATGGCTAGCACCGACAACCCCGTGGCAGGATCCACTGGTTACTTTAAGTCCGGGAGAATATCGTGCTATTGTAGATTTTCCGCAATTCGTCGATTTACAGACCGATACCATTGGAACAATTGATTTTACGGTCATAGAATAGATCGTATCAGATATCGGAGATATATTTTATTATATGGAAGCACTAAAACGAATAGTCTTTTATTCCAGCCTTATTATTATGCTTCTAAGCTATTCCTGCTCTTATTTACCTTCTGAAAATGATGTCTCCGAAAATATTATATATGTGGAAACCCCTGAGTATATTATGCTTACTTCGCCGGATACTAGCTCTACTACGGGACTTATCTTCCTTCCCGGTGGTTTTGTTGATGCTCATGCTTACGTTTCTTTAATGGAAAAAGTAGCCCAAGAGGGGATTTGCGTAATTATTGCTAAGTTTCCAGCTAATTTAGCTTTACTGGAATTATCTAAGCCATTAAGCATTATTGAAGAACTTCCTGATATTGACGATTGGTATATTAGCGGTCATTCTTTGGGTGGCATTGCGGCACAGTCTGTTGTCAGCAACCATCCGGATGAGTTCAATGGTTTGATCTTTTTAGGAGTTTATCCGACTGAAAGTTATGATCTCTCAGATTGGAATAAAAATATGCTTTCGATCTACGCCGAGAATGATATGCTCTCAACTGTCGAAGAAATTGAGGACAACAAACAGTTCGCACCTCCGGGAATATATATTGATCAACCTGATGATATGGATACACTCCAAGTTGATCATCCGGTGACGATATATTATTTAATTCAGGGTGGAAATCATGCTCAATTTGGTGATTACGGATCTCAAGAAGGGGATGGAATTGCAACAATTTCAAAAGACTTACAACACGATCAAGTAAGTTCAACTATAATAAAATTCATGAGAAATAATGAAAGTTTTTAATTCTAGATTACTCATTCTTGCCGGTTTGACTATATTTCTGCTTTTTGGAGCAGTAAAACTAAATGCTCAGCATATTCAAATATCTGCCAATTATGCACAGGGTTTAAGATACAATAACAACTGGGATTTATTTAACGGTGGAGCTGAGTTATCAGCAGATTACATTTTTGATAGCAATGATTTATTATTTAACTCAGGTTTTGACTTAAGGACCATTCAGTGGGGTAACCAGCTAAGTATATCATTAGGTATTGCTAAAAAAAATGGAGATCGTTTTGAGCTAGGCGCTGAAATACAAAACGGATTAGCCCTGTTTTACCAGCGTAGCCTGTATGTGTTGGGCGTAAGCATTAAAGGAAGTTATTCCTTACTCAAAATGGAAAAAATGAATATGGGTATATCCTTGGAAGCAAGATATTCAAATTGTCCCGCATACAAAGCTTATGGTCAAATATATCATGTTGTTGAGATCCCAATTGGATTGTACATTAGGTTTTAGACATATTTATAGAAAATTAATAAGAAATACTTTTTAAGTCTACTTTGAAAAACAATGGAGTTTATTATGGATTATGGATTGCTTTCAGTCCTACCACCGCTTATTGCGATTGCTCTTGCCCTATTGACTAAAGACGTATTTATAGCGCTTATTTCAGGTTGTTTCAGCGGCTACTTAATCCTTAGCGATTTTCATATCATCACCGGACTGGACAGAACTTTCATGTCATTCATCAATGTTTTTACTGATACGGACAATACTATTGTCATTGTTTGCGTTTTATTGATCGGTGGATTGATCTATCTTGTTGAACAAAGTGGTGGGATCAATGGATTTGTAGATGTGATGGTCAAGAAAAAGGCCATGATCAAGAATAAACGTATGGCGGAAATCTTTACCTGGTTCATTGGTGTACTGGTCTTTACAAGTGGTACACTAAGTACTTTACTTACTGGCGCTATTACCCGTCCCTTGAATGATGCTCTGAAAGTTCCTCATGAAAAAAGCTCATTTATTGTACACAGTACCTCAACACCTGTCTGTATTTTAATTCCATTAAGCGCTTGGGGAGCATTCATGATCGGACTGATACAGGCACAAGATATTCCCAACGCCACACAGGTGATGATCCGCACTATTCCGCTGAATTTCTATGCCATATTTGCCGTATTGCTTTTACCTGTCATTATTTTTACTCGCTTTCATTTCAAAGGCATGCGAAAAGCCGAAGAAAGAGCGGACACCACCGGGGAATTGGATGCTGACCCCGAAAACGATATGATATCGGCCAAAGACGCCAAAGGGATCAAGGCCACACCGATTATCAATCTTTTGCTTCCCATCCTGAGTATGGTTTTTGTTATCATTGCCGGACTCTTGATCACAGGCAAAGGAAATTTGCTTGAGGGTGACGGTATGCGGTCGATCCTGTGGGGAAGTGTTGTAAGTCTTTTGGTTGCCTACATCCTATACCGTGTTCAAGGCATATTTCATTATAAAGAATTCATGAAGCACTTTTTCAAAGGTGCCGGTCATATGCTGAATGTGGTATCCATTCTGATCTTTGCCTTTTCCATGGGAGCTATGGTCAAAATGTTGGGTACGGGTCCATATTTAGCAGATATAGCTTCTGGATTACTAACACCGGCACTGTTACCAGCACTGATTTTTATCTTTTCATGCATTATATCTTTTTCAACCGGTACATCTATGGGAACCATGGCAGTCATGATGCCTTTAGCTATGCCAATGGCTACCAGTATGGAGATGTCCATTCCTCTTGTATGTGCAGCCGTTTTCGGTGGTTCAATATTTGGTGATCACGCATCGCCTATTTCTGATACAACCATTATGAGTTGTACTACCACAGGTTGTGATGTCATGGACCACATAAAGACCCAGTTGCCCTATGCGCTGAGTTATGCCGGCTTGGCCTTGATTGGATATTTGATACTTGGCTTTACCGCAATGTGAGTCAATACTGAAACTACAATAATACTTTCCTGTTTAGTGACGATAACTCCCAAAACAGGAATTAGGACAGTATTGCAAAACGGGATAAGGATATTTCCTAATCCTATTAATAATTATGTCACCTTCGAAGCAAATACACTTATTAACAAGGTCGAGATCTACAATATTGCCGGAAAAAAAGTAATTGAAACGACTAAAGCAGGCAAAATTGATCTTTCGAACTTGTATCATGGTATTTACTTTTTCAAGGTTCACATAGGTGGACAAAATTTTACCTACAAAATGGTCAAAAACTAGAATAACGATTTATAAATAGCTTTCTTCCCCGGATTTATCCGGGGTTTTTATTATGTAAGTGCTTTGTTTTTGTCATGAAGTTAATGAAGAAGTGGATGAATACAAGATCCAAGATCCAAGAAACAAGATCCAATAAAGTAGCAAAAACCAAGCGATAGAATGCAACTAAATAATGGTTGCAATTGTAGACTAAATGGATTAGATTAAAGTATGAGTAAAATTGAAAAATTATTAGAGAAAATTAAGAATAGAAATGCGGCAGTAAGTTATTCTGAATTGAAAAATCTATTGGGAAATTTGGGGTATATTGAATATACAAAGGGAAAGGCATCTGGTTCAAGAGTGGCTTTTGTTAATAAAGAAAGCAAGCACGAGATTTTATTACATAAGCCTCATGGTAAAGACTTAAAAGATTATCAGAAAGAGCAAGTAAAGATTGCATTACAAGAGAAAGGATATCTTTGATGAAAAATATTTTGAGATATAAAGATTTTATAGGTTCTGTTCAGTTTAGTGATGCTGATGAGATATTTTATGGTAAAGTTACTGGTATAGATGATTTAGTGAGTTTTGAAGGTAGTTCTGTAAATGATCTAAAAACTGACTTTATTGAAGCTGTTGAAGATTATTTAGATCTGTGTAAGAAAATTGATAAAGATCCATATAAATCTTATAAAGGATCCTTGAATGTGCGAATTGGTAGTGAATTACATAAAAAAGCTGCTCAAAATGCCGCTATGCATGGAATAACTTTAAATCAATATATTCAAAAAGCGATCTCAAAAGAAGTTAATGAAGAAGAGAAACCGTATTCTGTGGATAAAAGTAATAATTAACTCGTTATTTCCTCTCAAGATAAGCAATAACACCCCAAACTCCCTAATATTCACCTATTTCCCTAAAAACTGTTTGCATATCCGCCTATTGTTTATATATATTTGGTGCTTTTTTGTAGTCCCGGAAGACATAAACAAAAAAGAATATGAAAACCTAGAAAAAGGAGTTAGCGTTGAGCACTTTCTCAGCCAAACCGACAGACATCAAGCATGATTGGTATGTAGTGGATGCCGAAGACATCGTCTTGGGTCGCCTTGCCAGTCAGGTAGCACAGATTCTGCGCGGCAAACATAAACCTATTTATACCCCGCACATGGATACCGGCGATTTCGTCGTTATTATCAATGCGGAAAAAGTTCGCTTAACCGGAAATAAAGCCGAACATAAAAGCTATTTCCGCCACACGGGTTACCCGGGTGGAACGCGTACAACCTCTTATAAACAGATGATGGATAAATATCCTGAACGGATAATCCAAAAAGCTGTTAAAGGCATGGTTCCCCATAATCGTCTTGGTCGTCAGATCATGAAAAAACTTAAAGTTTATGTGGGTCCGAACCATGAACATGAAGCACAACAACCCAAACCCCTGATCATTAAATAGGAGTAGGTAAAATGGCAAACGCAAAGCATGAAACTATTATCATCGGTCGCCGTAAATCCTCCGTAGCCAGAGTGATCGCTCGTCCGGGTAGTGGTAAAGTTACTATTAATAAACGTGAAATGAACGACTATTTTGGTCGTGAAACTTATTCAATGGTTATTCGTCAACCGCTTGAATTGACAAAGATGGATGGAAAGTATGATTTCTTTGTTAATGTACGTGGTGGTGGTCTGACAGGTCAGGCTGGTGCAGTTCGTCTTGGTATTAGTCGTACCTTGCTCGCATTACATCCCGACCTTCGTCCCGAATTGAAAGCGGCCGGATTCCTGACCCGGGATTCACGTAAAGTTGAACGCAAGAAATATGGTCTTCGCGGTGCTCGCCGTGCATTCCAGTTCTCGAAACGTTAATCAAATTATCGGAGTATTGAATATATGGAAAATGTAACCATTGAAAATCTGATCAGTGCCGGTGCCCATTTTGGTCATTTGACCAGCAAATGGAATCCTAAAATGAAAAAATACGTGTTCATGGAAAAGAACGGTATTCATGTCATTGATCTTGAACAAACATTAAAGGCGCTTGAAAAAGCATCTAAATATTTAAGTGATATTGTGCGTGGCGGTGGGGAAGTCCTCTTCGTCGGTACAAAAAAACAAGCCAAGAACGTCTTGGAAGACGAAGCTATCCGCTGCGGTGCTCATTATATCACAGAGCGTTGGTTGGGCGGAGCATTGACAAACTTCCAAACAATTCGCCGTTCTATCCGTCGCCTGGAACAATTACAGCGTGAAAGTGAGAACGAAGACGCTTGGAAGAATTTTACCAAGAAAGAAGTTCTCGGACTTATGCGCGAACGCGAAAAACTTGAATTGCTGCATCGCGGAATTCAAAATATGCGTCGTTTACCCGAGGTGATCTTTGTGGTAGATACCATTGAAGAAAAGATCGCTGTTCATGAAGCTCGTAAACTTGATATTCCTGTTATCGGTATTCTTGATACCAACGGTGATCCTGATGCGGTTGATATTCCTATCCCAGCTAACGATGACTCTATTCGTGCCATCCACCTGATCACCAAGACACTCGCGGATACCATTATGGAAGCTAAACGCGGCTCTAAGAAACAGCAGAAAGATATGCCTGCTGCAAAAGAAGAAGTTAAAGAAGTAAAAAAAGCAGAAAAGAAGTAACAAGGAAAATAAATGCAAATCACTGCAGCAATCGTAAAAGAATTACGTGATAAAACAGGCGCCGGCATGATGGACTGTAAAAAAGCCCTCACAGAAACTAACGGCGATATAGAAAAAGCAATTGATACACTTCGCGCAAAGGGTATAGCCAAGGCAGAAAAAAAAGCCGGTCGCACTGCAAAAGAAGGTATCATTTATTCTTATATTCATCCTACCGGTCAAAATCTTGGTGTTTTGGTTGAGATCAACTGCGAAACAGATTTTGTTGCTGCTACAGACGCTTTCAAAGCTTTTGCTAAAGACATTGCTATGCAGATCGCTGCCATGGCTCCTATTGCCGTAAAACGCGAAGAGATCTCTACAGATGTTGTTGAGCGCGAAAAAGCAATTTACAAAGAACAAGTTCTTAATGAAGGCAAACCCGAACATATTGCAGATCGCATTATTACCGGTAAATTGGATAAATTCTATAAAGAAAACGTTCTTCTTGAACAAGAATTCTTTAAAGATACAGATATAACAGTAGAAACTTACTTAAAGGAAACTGTCGGCACGTTAGGAGAAAACATTGCCATAGCTCGTTTTGCCCGCTTTAAAGTCGGTGAAGCAGCTGTGAGCGACGATTCTAACGAATGAAGAGCAACGTGCTGGATGTGCTTACTCAATGAGTTATCATAGAATCCTGCTAAAATTAAGTGGTGAAGTACTTGGCGGCGTCAAAGGACACGGAATAGATCCTGACGCCGCTTCTTATTTTTCCCAAGAACTTAAACAGATCCACGATAAAAATATTCAGATCGGTATTGTGATCGGTGGTGGAAATATTTTCCGCGGTGCGAAAAATATTACCAGTATTGACCGGGTGACCGGTGATCATATGGGTATGCTGGCTACGGTTATCAATGCTCTTGCATTACGCGATACCTTTGAAAAAGCCGGCATGAAAAGCCTTGTTATGGTACCTGAAAATATTACCGGACTAACACTTGCTTTCGATCGACGTAAGGCTCTTGAGCTTCTCGAACAGGGAGTGATCGTTATCTTTGCAGGTGGAACCGGGAATCCCTATTTTACAACTGATTCTGCCGCTGCATTGCGTGCCTCAGAGATAAATGCAGATATTTTACTTAAGGGTACTAAAGTGGATGGCGTATATTCAGCCGATCCCGTTGAAGATCCTGCAGCCACCAGATATGAAACGGTTTCCTACGATGAAGCCATCGATAAAAAATTACGCATTATGGATATGAGTGCTATGGCACTTTGTCGCGATAATGTGATGCCTATTAAAGTATTTGATTTTACTAAAGCCGGAGAATTGCTCCGCGTTGTTTCCGGACAAGCTACCGGAACCCTGATCACAGAATAAAATAAGGAGTTTGGCCATGCAGAACGAAGTATATTCTTATTGTGAAGAACAGATGAGTAAATCTCTTACTCATTTAGACCATGAATTCAATAGTTTGCGTACCGGACGTGCTACGCCCTCGCTTCTTGAAGGCATAAAAGTAGATTATTACGGATCACAAACACCTCTTTCTCAATGTGCAACTATCTCTGTGCCGGAAGCTCGTCTTCTGGTCATCCAGCCTTGGAATAAATCTTTATTGGCTGCTGTAGAAAAAGCTATTCAAGCTGCTAATCTAGGATTGAACCCTATCAATGACGGCGCTTTGATCCGTGTACCTATTCCAGCATTGACCGATGATCGGCGCCAGGAATTAGTAAAAATTGTTCATAATATGACCGAAGAAGGTCGTATTGCCGTTCGCAGTATTAGACGTGAAGCAAATGAAAGAATAAAAAAACTGGAAAAGGATAAAGATATCTCAGAAGATAATTCAAAAGATGCTCATGTCGAAATACAGAAAATTACCGATAAGTATATAGAAAAGATGAATGAGATGCAGAAGGGTAAAGAAAAAGCTATCTTAGACGAATAAGATATTTTATACATGAATAATAAAAGAGCTACCTAATGGCAGCTCTTTTATATTTGTATAATAAATTAACTTATTAGGTCAATTTAGAATGCATAGCGTACTGAGAAGGCAAAGTCAGCAAATGTACCTGCCCAGCCACCCAGAATATCAAATCCGGGTTTATAGTCTAATGAAACACTCAGAGGAAAGTTGATAAGTGGTTTCAGATCATATTCAACACCAACAATACCATCAATTCCTATAGCTAATGCTGACGTCCACCAGGATGTTAAGCCGATATGCGCACCAGCACCGAAATACCAGCTCAAACCTTCAATTTCACCAATTGATAATGGTTTTTGCCATTCATATAGACCGGTAATGATAATACCGCGTCGATATGTTAAAAGCGCTTCAATTGATTTGGCTCCTTCATTCATAAATAGGCGTCCTGTAATACCGGAACGTAAACCACCGCGTAAACCTGCGTCCATTTTCTTGACGTCCATATCTTCGGCAAAGGCAAATGATACGGAAAGAACTAGAATCATGATGACAACTAAGAGTTTCTTCATTTCTTCTCCTTTTTCCTGTGAGTAAGTTTAGTTTTCTTAACTTGATAACAAAAACAATGCTTTATTTTTATTGTTTTATTAGCATATTATATTCATTATCCTAAATAAAATATATGAATCCTGCGATAGAAAGTCATTAAAAAATATCATTATTTTTTATCTTAATGAAATCTTGAAAATAATTGGTTTTAAATGTTGATTTTCTTACCTTTCGCCATAAAAAAAGGTTCATGAATGAAAAAAATATTATTATTGCTTTTATTAGTATCAATTGCATTCTCAGCCATTCCCGATGGCTACTATGATAATGCCTCCGGTCTCTCCGGAGCGAAATTAAAAGCTGCTTTACATGGTATTATTGACGGACATACGGTTCTTTCATATACACCGGGTGTGTGGAATGCATATCAAACCACTGATCTAAAACCTAATGGTAAAATCTGGGATATATATAGCTCATACGAATATACATGGGGGACGGATCAGAATAGTGGCAGTACACCAGGGTCTGAAGGTATAGATTATAATCGAGAACATTCTTGGCCACAAGGTTTTTTCAATAAAGCCACTCCTATGGTAACAGATCTTTTTCATGTTTATCCATCGGACACCTATGTAAATAGGAAAAGAAGTAATTATCCCTTCGGTGAAGTTGTATCTGCAAGTTTTACATCTTCGAATGGATCTAAATTGGGAACTGCGATTTCCAGTCTAGGTTATTCCGGAACAGTTTTCGAGCCCGCTGATGAATATAAAGGTGATCTTGCCCGTTCATATTTTTATATGTCAACTCGATATTATAATGAAGATGGAAGTTGGAATAATTGGGAAATGGCTGATGGTGTCGAATTAAAAGAATGGGCAATTACTATGTTATTACAGTGGCATAATGAAGATAGTGTTAGCACTAAAGAAATAAACCGCAATAATGCTATCTATGCCTTACAACACAATCGCAACCCCTTTATCGATCATCCTGAATATGTATCCTATATTTTTGGCGGCGAAGTACCCAGTGATCTGTCTGCTCCGGTAGCCGCTTCCGCTTCAAACATTGATTCAACAAGCTTTACGGCAAATTGGTCCTCCGTAAGCAATGCGGATGGCTACAAACTTTATGTTGCAGAAGATGCTTCATTCAGTTCATTATTAAGCGGATATTCACCTAAAACGGTTACTGCACTAAGTGAAAGTATTAGCGGATTGACTGCAGATACGGATTATTATTACAAATTAAAAGCTTACAACAGCAGTGAAGAAAGCCTTTATTCTAATGTGATTACTGTACAGACTTTGGAAAATGGCGTAGCCGCACCTGTAGCTACTTCGGCAACGAGTGTAGATTCAACAAGCTTTACGGCAAATTGGTCTTCGGTAGCCTCTGCCACTGGATATAAATTGTATGTTTCGGAAGATGTCGCATTTAATTCTTTATTGACCGGCTATGCTCCAAAATCTTTGACTGCTCTTTCTGAAACGATCAATTATTTGACACCCGAAACTGATTATTATTATAAACTCAAAGCAGTTGATGCCGATGGCGAAAGTGCCTTTTCAAATGTGATCAACGTGACTACACTTGAAGGAGCTGATACCGTCATATCGCCACCAGATACCGGTGATACGCATGTGGAAACTTTTGCAAATTTTTCAGAAACGGGTTCATCATATCTAAGTGGTTCTTTTACAAGCTTGGATGGCTCTACTTGGTCATATATTAATTGCCGGGGCGATATTCAGATTAATGATGAAACACCGTGTCTCGGAAAAGCGCAAACCCCTGAGGCTTCCATTACATCCGGAACCATCAGCGGTGGAATGGCCACTCTGAGTTTTCAGTATAAGCAGGCATTTTCCGCGGATGTAAATCTGGATGTCTATGTGAACGAGACTAAGGTCGCAACCGTTACATCTTCTAACGAAAGCGGTTCGATCAAAGAAAGTGGTCCGATCTCTGTGAACGTGAGTGACAATGTGATTCTTAAGTTTGTTCAACAATCCTCCGAATCAGGACAGGTGGGGATTGATAATGTAAGTTGGACATCATATACCGTTTCAACTGAACCTGTTATTCCGGAAAGCTTCAAGATTGGTAATGCCTATCCCAATCCCTTTAACCCAAGATGTGCATTACCGTTAGAATTAACCAATGATACATATACCGAGATTTCCTTGCTTGATGTTTTGGGAAACGAAAGACAGCATCTCCATAGTGGTATGATGTCTGCAGGCTCACATCAAATTGATATTGATGGCTCGGATCTTTCTACCGGCCTTTATTTTGTACTCGTGAAACATCAATCGACAAATGTGATGCGAAAGATACTCTTGATCAAATAAAGCGTTGAAATAAGATTGAATTAAATGTAATTTTTACGATGAATATAATGTGAAAGGATAAAAATCATGCCCTCAGTGAACATTACTCTACCTGACGGAGCGGTTAAAACATACGACCGGGGTGTTAGCCCGATGGATATCGCTTTATCCATTAGTGAAGGTTTAGCGCGCAATTGCGTTGTTGCCGAGGTCAACCACCGTCTGACAGATATGGCTTACAAAATTGAGGAAGATGCTGAAATTCGTCTGATCACCTGGAAGGACAGCGAAGCTCATGATGTCCTTTTACACAGTACTGCTCATGTTATGGCACAAGCGGTACAACGCATTTTCCCTGAGGTTAAGGTTACAATAGGACCTTCTATTGAAAATCGCTTTTATTACGATTTTGATACGGAAACACCATTTACTGAAGACGATCTTCAAAAGATCGAAGCAGAAATGAAGAAGATCATTAAAGAAAATCTTCCTGTAAGTCGTAGTGAAATATCAAGAAATGATGCTATCAAGCTTTTCGATAAAATGGGTGAAAATTACAAAGTAGAGATCATCTCAGAAATTCCGGAAGATGAAATTCTCAGTTTATATTCTCAAGGTGATTTTACTGATCTTTGTCGCGGCCCACATATTCCGTCAACCGGAAAGATCCCCGCATTTAAACTTCTTAGCGTTGCGGGTGCATACTGGCGTGGTGATGAGAAAAATAAAATGCTGTCACGTATTTACGGTACCGCCTTTCCTTCAAAAAAAGAATTGAATGCGTATCTCCAACTTCTTGAGGAAGCTAAGAAACGCGATCATCGTAAATTGGGTAAAGAGTTGGATCTGTTTGAAATTTCCGATACGGTTGGTCAGGGACTATCTCTTTGGTACCCCAAAGGTGCAACTATGCGTAAGCTGATCGAAGATTATTGGCACAGCGAACACCGCAACAGAGACTATGATATTATTCAAACACCTCATATCGGGAAAGCCGAGCTCTGGGAAAAATCGGGACACCTGGATTTTTATAAAGAATCCATGTATCCGGTTATGAAGGTGGAAAATCAGGATTACTACCTAAAACCCATGAACTGCCCTTTCCATATTATGGTTTATAAGCGCCATCAAACCTCTTACCGCGATTTGCCTATACGATACGCGGAATTGGGAACGGTCTATCGATATGAGCTTTCCGGTGCATTGCACGGGTTAATGCGCGTTCGTGGATTTACCCAGGATGATGCACATATATTCTGTACCCCCGAGCAGTTGAATGATGAAGTTGAAAAATTATTACAATTTTCATTCGATTTTTTGAAAGCCTTCGGATTTGAAGAATATGAATTATATCTCTCCACTCAGCCGACCGAGAAATTCGTGGGTGAACCTGCTCTTTGGGAAAAAGCGCAGGAATCTCTACGCAAATCCATGGAAAAAATGGAAATTGATTATAAAGTCGATGAAGGTGGGGGAGCCTTTTACGGTCCCAAAATCGACATTAAGATCAAAGATGCCATTGGTCGTCTTTGGCAGTGTACTACTATCCAATTTGATTTTAATTTGCCGGATCGTTTTGATATGACATATACAGGTTCCGATGGTGAAGCGCACAGACCTTTTGTAATCCATCGTGCGATTATGGGGTCTTTGGAACGGTTTATCGGTGTACTGATCGAACACACGGCCGGAAAATTCCCATTATGGTATGCACCGGTCCAATTGAAAATTATCCCGGTGTCTGAAAAATTTAATGATTTTGCCAATAAGATAGCAATTAAATTCCGTGACGCCGATTTGCGTGTTGAAATGGATGGGCGAAATGAACGAGTAGGATATAAGATCCGTGAAGCTGAAACCCTGAAAGTCCCTTATATGATCGTGATTGGACAGCAGGAAGAAGAAAGCGGCATGCTGAAGTTAAGACATCAGGGTGGAGAAGAACTAGCACCGATGAATGTTAACGCGATGATCGGGTTTTTAAATACTGAAGTTGATAAACACTAATTAATGATATTAATTAAATTATAAAGGATGGTTAAAGTCATCCTTTATGATGTGCAAAATAACTTAACTCAAGTTTTTATTTTTTACACTTTTTAAGAAAATTCATGTGATCCACATCACAATTTGTATTAAAAACTTGAGTCAAGTTATAATAAAGTAAAATAATGTTGACAATCGTGTGTATAATAGTGTATATTTCTTTTGTATTGGAGAATAAATATGTTAGAAAAACACACAAGAATCAATGTAAGCTTACCGGTATCTCTTGACGCGGATTTAAGTATGGTTGCAAAAGAACTAAATGATAAAAAAAGCCATATCATTGCCCGTGCTTTAGACCTATACTTTGATGAGTTGGATACATATATAGCTGATAAGCGATATCAAAATTATAAAAGCGGTAAAGCTGAAGCCTATAATCTCTCTGATATTGAAGAGATATTTGGATAAGTTTTGTATTCACTTAAATTCCTTAAAGAAGCAGTTAGTGAATTAGAGCATATTGATCCGATATGGCAAAAAAGAATAATAAATAAAATAAAAATACTAGCTAAAGAACCCAAAGCGCTCGCAAATAATATTAAAAAACTCAAGGGTAAGTATCATGATTATTACCGCTTGAGAATCGGGGAATATCGTGTGATCTTTAGTATGGAAAAAAACGAGTTGATTATTTTTATTATCCGAATAGGTCATCGGCGGAAAATTTATTAAATGTACAAGAACTCACAAAATTTAATAAATCTTAAAAAACGCTTGTATTTTAGGCAGTTAGTTAGATATATTTGGCTCAAATTCCTTTGGTAAAAAGGAATTAAATTATTTATATTAACGTGTATAATTTCAAAGGAGTAATTATCGCACGTCCCATGAAACCGAATCCGAAGCAGAAAGAGGATACAGCAAGAGTTAACGATGCCATCCGGGCCAAAGAGGTAAGACTTATCTCAGAGGATGGCGGATTAATAGGGATCGTAGACATACGAGAGGCGCTCGAGATAGCTGAAAAAAGAGATTTGGATGTGGTGGAAATTTCACCCAACGCAAATCCCCCCGTATGTAAGGTCATAGATTACGGTAAGTACAAGTACGAACAACAAAAGCGCGAGAAGATCAACAAGAAAAAACAGCACATCATTACCGTGAAAGAAGTTAGATTTCGCCCCCACACTGACACCCACGACATTGAAACCAAGGTTCGCAAGATCCGGGAGTTTGTGGAAGAAGGTGATAGGGTAAAGATATCAGTAATGTTCCGAGGCCGGGAAATGGCCCACCAGGAAATGGGACGTGATACCTTGAACAAGGTGATTGCACTTCTTGAAGATGTTGCAAAGATCGATAAAGCCCCCAAACAAGAAGGGCGCTTTCTCACGGCTTATCTCGCCGCCAAAAAGTAAGGAGACATTCATGCCCAAGATGAAAACAAATCGTGGTGCAGCTAAACGGTTCAAGGTAACCGGTTCAGGCAGAATTAAAAGAAAGAAAGCCTACGCTAGTCATATTTTGACTAAGAAGAGCACAAAGCGGATCCGCAAACTGCGTCAGCAGACCGGGATTTCATCCGCAGATCGTAAACGCGTAAATGGAATGTTGGGTTTATAATCCAACAGGCTTTAAAGGAGTAAAATTATGCCAAGAGCAAATAGTTCAGTACCAAGACATAGAAGACATCGCAAGATCATTAAGCTTGCAAAAGGACAATTCGGCGCACGCCGCAAATTATTTAGAACTGCAAAAGAAGCTGTAGAACGCGGTTGGCTTTACGCCTATCGGGATCGTCGTCAGAAAAAACGCGATTTTCGTAGATTATGGATCACACGTATCAATGCTGCTGTTCGGCAACATGGATTGAGTTATTCGCGCTTCATTCATCTACTGGATGAAAAGGGTGTGGCGATTAATCGTAAACAGCTGAGCGAAATGGCTATACATCAGCCTGAAGCATTTGCAAAGTTGGTCGAAACAGTAAAGAAATAATTCAGCTGACAAGATAATAACCATGCCCTTCCGGTAATTGCCGGAATGATGGGCGATAAATATGAAAAAATTGCGATATGATCAAAGATACTATACTCGAAGTTCAGAAGCAGTTTAAAGAAGCACTGGCCAAAGTCCAAGAGCCTCTTGCCCTTGAAGAGATAAAAAATATTTTTCTTGGGAGGAAAGGTAAAGTAGCCGGTCTTTTCTCTATGATGGGAGAAGTTCCCGCTGAAGAGAGAAAAGATATTGGTCAATTGCTTAATAAACTCAAAATCGAACTACAATCTAATTTTGACGCAAAAGTTTCTGAGTTTACTTCAAGTTCTTCAAAAAAGGAATGGGTTGACTATACCTTACCGGGTTATTCAATGCCTAAAGGTTCAAGACACCCCTTAACCCAAGCAGTTGATGATATGTTGTCCATTTTTCAGCGTTTGGGATTTGATATTGCCTATGGACCGGAAGTCGAAACGGATTGGTTCAATTTTGAATCTTTGAATTTCCCCCCGAATCATCCTGCCCGAGATATGCAAGATACCTTTTATACCGAAGGTGGCGGCATTTTGAGAACACATACTTCACCGGTACAAACACGCTATATGTCCAAACATGAACCTCCTGTTCGAATTGTTGCACCGGGTCGTGTATTTCGTAATGAAGCGATCTCCGCTCGTTCATATTGCCTCTTTCATCAGATAGAAGGTCTGTACATAGATACCGATATTACATTTGCAGATCTAAAAGGCACGATTGAGCTATTTTGCCGTATGTATTACGGTAAAGATGTTAAGATCAAATTCCGTACTTCTTATTTTCCGTTTACCGAGCCCTCGGCTGAGGTCGATGTATCCTGTTTCCTCTGTGGTGGAAAGGGATGCCGCGTTTGTAAGAACACCGGTTGGCTGGAAATCATGGGTTGTGGTATGGTAGATCCCAATGTCATGAAAGCAGTTAATTATGATCCTGAAAAATATACGGGATATGCTTTTGGACTGGGTGTGGAGCGTATGGTCATGATGCGTTTGGGGATCAATGATATCCGTACCTTGTTTGAAAATGATGTGGAATTTCTCAGACAGTTTTAAATTTGGAAGAAAAAAATGATCGTTTCGTTAGATTGGTTAAAAGAATACATTGATATTGATATGCCGCTGGATGAACTGGCGGACAAGCTGACAATTGCCGGGCTGGAATGTGTTGTCAAAGAAGTTGGTAAGAGCATACCTCAAGGCGTAGTTGTTGGAAAAGTTCTGGAGAAAAAAGCCCATCCCAATGCCGATACATTATCAGTTTGTAAAGTTGATGTGGGCAGGGAAGAAGTTTTGAATATTGTTTGCGGAGCACCCAATGTCGATGCGGGTCAGTATGTCCCGGTCGCAACACTGGGGACCCAATTAACACCCGATTTCCAGATCAAAGAAGTTAAGCTTCGTGGTGAACCCTCTGTCGGCATGATCTGTGCCGAAGATGAACTGGGACTCGGTAATAACCATACCGGTATTATTGTATTGGAAGGTGAGCACAAGCTCGGAACGTCTTATGACGACTATTTTGCATCATCCAAAATATTAGATATTGATATTACCGCAAATCGTCCGGATGCGATGTCACACTGGGGTGTTGCTCGCGAGATCGGAGCAATTAGCGGTAAACCTTTTAAGAAAGTAGCCATTGATCTGGTGGAAAACGGTCCAAACATCAATGAGCTTGCCAAAGTAAATATTAGTACAACAGAAGGTTGTCCCCGCTATACTGCACGTGTTATTGAAGGCGTAAAGATAGCTCCTTCACCTAAGTGGATGGTGGACAGACTAGAAGCGATCGGCCTGCGTTCGATCAATAATGTGGTTGATGCATCAAATTATGTATTAATGGAAACCGGACATCCTTTGCATGCTTTTGATCTTGATAATTTAAAAGATCGAAGCATCAATGTTCGCTTTGCAAATGAAAATGAAAAATTAGTTACCATAGATCATAAAGAACGGGAACTGAGCAAAGATATGCTATTGATCTGTGATGGCGAATCAGCGATAGCGCTTGCCGGTATCATGGGCGGAACGGAATCCGAAGTCAGTGATTCTACTGTTAATGTTTTTATTGAAAGTGCCTATTTTACACCGGCTGTGATCCGTAAAGGTTCCAAACAGCAACAATTGTCGACAGATGCTTCAAAACGATTTGAACGCGGAATGGATCCGAATGCAACCCTTGTATATGCACAAGACCGTCTTGCCTCGCTTATTCTTGAACTTGCCGGCGGCACATTGGCAAAAGGCATGATAGATATCTATTCTGAACCTATTCCAGCAAAAACTGCCCAATTACGTATTGAGTATGTTAAACGTGTGACGGGCATTGATATTCCCAAACAAGAATGTAGAACCACGCTTGAACGCCTGAAATTCGAAGTCATAAACGACGAAGATAATACCTTAACGGTCACTATACCGACTTTTCGTCCCGATGTGGAACGAGAGATCGATCTTGTGGAAGAGGTTTTGCGCGTTAATAATCTTGATAAGATCCCTTCAATGAACAGAATGACCATTTCTGTCGCTGAAGAATATGATAAATTCCATCCTTTTTTAACAGACATGAGGAATTTCTTTGTCGGATATGGTATGCATGAGGCAGTAAACAACTCTCTGGTCAATGAGACGGTCGCAACTTCAGGAATCTGGGATTATACACCCTTAAGGATATTAAATCCATTGTCAGCCGAAATGAACATGCTCCGTACGGACATGATCCAACCACTTTTAGGCTCTTTGCGTTTAAACGCATTAAAGAAACGCAATAATATTCGCTTGTTCGAACTTGCGAATGTTATTGAAAAAAATGACCATACCGATACTCATGCGCTTGAGCATTATAATCTTGGAGTTCTTTGTTCGGCTCCTGTTTTTGGACTTAATTGGACAGGCGAAAATAAAGCTGCCGATATTTTTTACATGAAGGGTATTCTTGAGCATCTTCTTGGAAGTTTGAATTTTAATTATAAGCTCAAAGAGAATACTAATCGGGACGAATTTGAAATATTATATGATATAGTTGTTAAAAAAGCCGTTGTCGGAAAGATCGGTCAATACAAGATGGAACAATTTGAGAAATTGCAATTGCAGTATCCGCTTGTTGTCATGGAATTACAGGTAGGGAAATTGTTTAATTGGCACAATGTCAAAAAACAATATGACCCGATCCCACAATTTCCTTCGATCTTTCGCGATATGTCTTTGGTCATGGATAAAACATCCAAAGCAGCCGGCATTTTTAATGAGATAAAACAAAACGGAGGCAAATATCTCGTTGACCTTGTGCTATATGATGTGTACATTGACAATGAGAAACTTGGTAAAGATAAAAAGGCATTGTCGCTTCGCTTGGAATTCAGAAGTGCTGAAAAAACTCTGAAGGACGAAGTGGTTGATGATGTGATGAATAAGTTATTTGAACGGTTAAAGAATCAATATGGAGCTCAGTTAAGGTAATGGATATCAGCTCTTTTGAACTTTTAGAAAAAAAAATACACCAAACCCTCGATGTTCTTTTAAAACAGCAGGGAACTACCGGTAATGATACATCTGCGTTGAGTAAAAGTCAGGTGGACCGTATTACCGAGAAGTTGGCGCAAATATCGGAGTGGATCGACCATGCAGAAGTATGACCCCGACCCCAATACCGTGGAAATGGAATTTCCGGAGGATAAACCCTTAAGGGTCACTATTTATGGCCAGGAGTTTCCCCTCAAAGGGAAAGATCCGGAATTCATTCACAGAGTCGCTGACTACGTGAATGAAAAGATGATGGAAGTCGGAGCGAATATGCCAGGATCGACTGCTATCGATAAAGTTGCCATTATTGCCGCTTTGAACATTGCTGGTGAATTATTTCAATTGAAGCAAGATAACCAATCCATTGAGGAATACATTCAGAGCCATTCTGAATCATTGATCAAATGTATCGATGATCATCTCAATATTACCTAATTGCTCCGTTTAAAAAAGGAGTAAACATGAATGTCGTCATCACAATTATTATTGTTGGTGTAATATCAGCATTTTTGGCTGCGTTTATTGTTTTCATTATCTACCGCTCCCGATTGGGTAGTATGAAAAACTATAAATTTGACATGCTTGAAAGCGCACGAAAAGAAGGTGAAACACTTAGGAAAGAATTGGTCCTTGAAGGAAAAGACGAAGCGATTCACATCAAACAAAAATCAGAAGATGAGTATAACGAAAAATTTCGTGATATTCGTAACTCTGAAAAGGAACTTCAAAAGCGTGAAGGCAATCTGGAGCGCAAGGTCGAAAGTATTGACCAGCGTTATGATTCACTGCAAAAATATGATCAGGACCTGAAGAAAAAAGAACAGGATGTCAATAAGCGTGAAGAAGAGATCGAAGCTCTCATTGACCAACAACAAAGCAAACTAGAAAAGATCGCCGGATTATCCCGCGAAGAAGCTAAGCAGACCCTGAAAGACAGTCTGTATGAAAAAGCTCGTGTTGAAGCTCAGATTAAAGTTAAGGACATAAAAGAATCAGCAATTTTAAATGCTAACAAAGAAGCCAAAAAGATCATTATTGAAGCGATTCAACGTTCTGCCGCTGATCATACATCGGAATCAACTGTTGCAGTTGTTGCACTTCCCAATGATCAGATGAAGGGTCGTGTTATCGGTCGTGAAGGCCGGAATATTCGCCACTTTGAAGCTCTTAGCGGTATTGAACTTATCGTTGATGATACACCCGAAGCGGTTGTGCTTTCAGGATTTGATCCCGTTCGTCGAGAAATAGCGCGAATTGCATTGGAAAAACTTATTGCAGACGGCCGAATTCATCCGGCTCGTATTGAGGAAATGATCGAAAAGGCAAGTAAGGAAGTTGAAGAATCCATTATTCAGGCAGCTGAAGAAGCTACCATGGAATTAGCTTTACCGCCTTTCAATGCTGAAATGATGCACCATATCGGATCGTTGAAATATCGTACGTCTTACGGACAAAATATATTAAAACATTCTATCGAAGTTGGTTGGTTATCGGGTTTGATGGCTGCTGAACTTGGTATGGATGGACAAATGGCAAAACGCGCCGGTTTCTTACATGATATTGGAAAAGCCATCGACAGAAATGTTGAGGGAACCCATGCTCTGATCGGTGGTGATATCGCTCGAAGAAATAAAGAGAATAAGATTGTAGTCAATGCTATTGAAGCTCACCATGAAGAAGTGCCTATGGACAATCCCATCTCGGCATTGGTGCAGGCAGCTGACTCCATTAGCGGCTCACGTCGTGGTGCTCGTGGACAAACACTTGAAAATTATATCCATCGTATGGAAAAACTTGAAGAAATATCCAACAGCTTCAAAGGTGTTAGTAAAACTTACGCCATTCAGGCCGGTAGGGAAGTTCGTGTTATCGTAGAAGAAACACAGATCAATGATGCTGCATCCGATCTTCTTGCAGAAGACATTGCAAATAAAATACAGTCAGAACTGACTTATCCCGGTCAGATCAAGGTCACGGTTCTTCGCGAACATCGCTCAATAGGTTATGCAAAATAAACGGAGAAAATTGGAAACTAAAATATTACATGCTAAAGAAGTCGCTGAAGCGGTCACTGAGAGCCTAAAGCCTCGCATTGCAACATGTCTTAAAAAAGGTGTTCGTCCGGGCCTGGTTGTTGTATTGGTCGGTGAAGATCCCGCTTCACAAGTCTATGTGCGAAATAAAGCACGTGCATGTGAGTCTTTGGGAATCTATTCCGAGACACTTCGTTTACCGGCTGAAACAACGCAAAAAGAATTGAACGAACTTGTTGATCAACTTAATAATGATGATCGCTTCCATGGAATATTGGTCCAAATGCCATTACCTAAACATCTTGATGATATTGAGATCATTGAAAAGATTTCACCCGACAAAGATGTCGATGGTTTTCATCCCATGAGTGTGGGTCGCCTGGTGCAGGGACAGAGTGCTTTTTTGCCCTGTACACCTGCCGGTGTGATGGAAATGTTTGCATATTATAATATTGAAACCAAAGGGAAACATGTTGTCATTATCGGTCGTTCGAATATTGTTGGTAAGCCGATGCTTAACCTCATGTACCAAAAATCAGAGCATGCAAACGCTACGGTAACAATCTGTCATACAGGTACACAAAATATGGAAGAACATACTTTGAGAGCTGATATACTCATTGTTGCAGCGGGTGTCCCTGAAATGATAAAAGCTAATATGGTTAAGGATGGTGCGGTTGTTATTGATGTTGGGGTGAACCGTGTAAATGACAACACAAAGAAAAAAGGATATCGTTTGGTTGGCGATGTTGCTTATAACGAAGTAAAAGAACATTGTTCTGCAATTACACCTGTGCCGGGAGGCGTGGGGTTAATGACCATAGCAATGTTGATGAAAAATACTGTACAGGCAGCTGAAGATCATGTGAACTTGAAAAATAATGGCAAAGAATAAAAAACAAAAATATTACTTATTGACATTTATTTTGATTCTATTACTTGGATCTACCGGCGTCTTTTTAACGAAAACCGACGTCGGTTTTAACATTGCGTATAGAATTCTTCGCCAGCAAGTTGACAATAAATTCAATTCCGATCTCTCAATAAAAGATCTAAGCACTCCGCTTAAAACAAATCTTGAGGCGGAATTTCTGAAGTTCTCGAATGAAGATTCCACTTTTATCGTTACTGTTGATACGATAAATATTAATTACAGAGGTATTTTTGAGTTGTTTGGCAGACGTCATCTGGATAGCTTGCATTTGATTGAGCCGCACATTTATATTAAACTAAAGACAACTGATGAGAAACGGCCTGTAATGCCAAAAATAAATTTCCCGAATTTTATGGTCAACGCTATACGAATTGAGAACGCTAAAATTCAGGTCGAGACCGCGGATACTTTAATCTATCAGGAAATTGATAATCTTCTTTTCAGTTATTCGGGGAAAAAAGATGGGGCAGTATTTGAGATCAAGGATCTTCAATTGAAAAATGATGCCTTAGGGATTGAAATTCATGATCTTTCAAGTGAAGTTGTTTTCAAGAATGATATCGCAAAATTACGTAATTTAAATTTTATGTTCAATGAATCCAGCATTACTTCAAAAGGAAAGATACGTTATATTGAACCCTTACGTTTTCAATTTGCATTCAACATAGTCGATTTTGCTATTGAAAATTATATTGAACTTCCCATTATTAGAAATAATGATAAAATTGATTTAAATCTTGATCTTATAGGAGACCTTAATGCTTTTACGGCAACCATTGATCTTAAAGGCACTCTAAATAATAAAAAAATTGATCAATCCACATTCAATTTAGAGTATAAGGACGATTATCTTCATATTTTACAGGCATCTTTCAAAAATGCTGATACGGATATTTCACTATATGGCTCTTATGGTTTTAAAGATAAATATGTTACAACAACTTTTTCCTCCTATGCCCTGACTCCTTCAGATTGGTTGGAAACACTGCCTGATTTTGATTTTAACGGACGGTTAAGAGCAAACGGATATCTTAATGATCGTCTTAAGATTAATTATGATTTTGACTGCAAGGATCTATATGGCTTAGAGACAACTAAATTAAGCGGAAATATTATTCTTCGCGGAATAGACAGTATTGTTCTTGATTCAAGCAACTATATCTACTTACCTGATGGTGTTTTAAAAGTTAGAGGTTCTCTTAAAGATCTCAAAAATGTTGATCTGGATATTTACGGCGATATTGCTTCTTTAAATGATCTTGACATTCCGGAAATTGACGAATTGAAGGCAGATAATATTTATTTGACGGTTAAAGTTTTGGGTGAGATCAATGATCCCGATATTCAGGTGAATTTTAATCTTGATACGCTTAAATATGATATTTATACGATAAATAATCTCAATGTATCCTTGTTTTCTAATAAAATTATCTCTGAGCCCGGTGGTGGTGTGCTGATATCGTTTGAAAATGCGGTTATAGATTCATTTCTAATTGGGTCAGTGCAAACTTATGTCCGGGTTGATAAAAATATGATCCATTTGGATTATTTTGAAGTATCTCATGAAAAATACAAGTTGAATTTATCGGGTTCGATCAAGGATTTTAAAGAATTTACGATCCAGACATTGTCCGGGACATATCAGGGTGAGGATGTTTATTTATTGGATCCGGTTTCATTTATCCTTTCAGATGCCGGGTATTCACTTTCCAGATATGACGTCTTATATCGGGATGCACTTCTTTCCGGCTCGCTGAAGGTTGAGAATGATTTCATTAAAGGCAATATGAATGTTGCCGGCGCCGAATTAAATTCGTTACCTTTAGTTTCAACCATGGTAGATAGTGTGGGTGGTATTTTAGATCTCAATATAGCTATCACTGGCAAATTGGGCTCTCCTGTTATTGATGCCGGATTTTTGTTAAAACGAGCACATGCTTTTGGATTGGATGCCAGAAGGATCAGATCACAGCTTCATTATGATAATAAAATGGTGTATGCTAATGATATCCACTTTGATATTGATGATGATACACAAATCGCATTACAAGGAAAGCTTCCTCTTAGAATAAATTTTAATTCAAAGAAACCAGTTGAGATATTACAGGAAGATTCACTTTATGTCAATGTTGATATGTCTAATGTCAGTTTGTCAAAATTACTTCCCTTTATTCTCCCTTTCCCAATTTTTGGAAGTGCTGATGCATCTGGAAGTATTAGCGGAACGATCAATGATCCCATTATGGATGCTGATTATTTTGTTGTTGATCCCTTGGTTATGAAGGTTGAAGGAGATTCAGTTAAAGGAAAATTTCATTATGGCAATGAGCGAATGTTCTTTAATGAAATTGAAATATTCGCTGATAAGGGCAGATATTTTGGGAATGCCAATTTTTACTTGGATCTGAGATTCCAAACGGAGGGTCTGCGATTTATTCCTGATAGCAGTCTTTACGTTTATGTTGAGGGAAGGGATGATAAAATGATCTATTTAACTCCCTTTATCGGAGCCATGGAATCATTAAGTGGAGATCTTTATACAGAATTGGAAATGACAGGTAATTTTAATAAAACCATTAAAAATGGAAAAGTCACTGTCACAGATGGCCATCTCGTATTGGGTATTCTTGGAAATGAGATAGAAAACCTTGATGGCGAAGCGATCATGAAGGACAATATAATGGAAGTTGATATGAGCGGTAAATTACCCTCTGTATCTTATACATTAGCCGGGATCTTGGGTTTAGAAAAGAATAGAGTAGATAATGAATACAATTTTAATATTGATGGTAATATGGATATGCGATATCTCATTAAACCACAATTCAATTTACAGTTGACCGGTGATCAGATGTCTATTGTTACACTTAATGAAAAAGTTAATTTAACAACCGGCGCTGTTGATCTTGCTATCACCGGTAGAGATACCTTAACAGTTAGTGGTGATGTCACGGTTCGAGATGGTTTGATAGAATTTGGGTTTAATAGATCGACTCCTAAAGTAGCAGTGCCAACAAATGACAAAGCTTATATAAAAACTGCCTATTCATTGAATGCGATTATTGATAAAATGTATTTAAGGAATCAAATGCTAGATGCTACCTTGAATGGAGAGATGATCCTGCAAAAATTTGCCTCTGAAAATCGTACCAGAATGGGTGGGGAACTCTTTGTAACGGAAGGTTTCTTTAATTATTGGGCATCTGTTTTTGTCTTGGATGAAGGATCTTTGATCCTAGACCAGTTTCAAAACAATCATGAATTGAATTTTATTGCAACTAAATCTATAAAAGATCTGGAAGGTAATAAGGTTGATATTATAGCATCGATCTCAGGTGAATTGAATAATCCCGAGATCACTTTTACTGATGAAAATAATACAATGTCACAAGCCGAAATAGTAGAAAATCTGACTATTGGTGAAATTCGGACTGTTATTGGAGGAGTTACGGAAGAGGGGAGTGATGCGACTGCTTTGCTATCTTTGGCTGAAGTACCTCTAGAACAACAAGCAAAAAAACTTGCAGGGGTCGGTGGTCTGGATAGAATTGATATCAAAGGGGGAACGGAAGGAAGCTATATTGATGGAACAACCGCTTTGGTTATCGGTGGCCGAATTGGTCGAAATTTTTACTTAACCTATGAAGGGTCTCAGGAAGCTCTATTAAAAAATATGGAATTTGAGTATCGTTTGAATAACAAAGTGTCAATTATCGGAAAAGCAAATGACGAAAGCGTTTCCGGAGCTGTACGATTGAGGTTACAATATTGATGAAGCGTTTATTGACCATCATTTTATTATCTCTTATTGCCGGGCTGTCTTTAGCTCAGAATAACGATGTTTTGTTGGATTATAGATTGCGTAAAGTATTCTACAATGGGAATACCAGTTTTAAAGACAGACAATTAAAACGTTATGTGGATATTAAACCGGTTATGACAAAACGAGCCATGAGGCGTATTACCTATCGGTTTATCAAGTCACAGGCAAAATCTTTACAAAACTATTATATTAGTGAAGGATTTCTTAATTGTAGCGTTCGTGATTCACTCATCGTTAATCAAAAAAATGAATTGCATTTGTATTTTAATATTAACGAAAATGAACGCTTTACTCTTAAACAGATATCAATAGAAGATAACACATTATTAAGCGATGGTGAGATCCTTGAATTATTGGGAATAAAAGTAGGTGAACCTTTCAGGCAGTATATCTATTACAACAACTTTAAAAAGATCCTTGCTAAATATAGTGAACTGGGACATCCCTTTGCCGGTATTCGCGAAGAATATGACTGGGGGACCGATCTCGAAATAACCTTGTTTATTAACGAAGATGTAGCTTATGATGTAAATAATATCACGATTGATGGAAATAAAACGGTTGATGATCCTTTCATCAGAAAACACTTTATGATCAAAGAAGGCAAACCCTATAATTTAGAAAAGATCAATCGCACGAAAGATCGTATATATGAAATGGGTGCGTTTAATTCGGTCAATATTGTACCGGTCAATCCGGATACATCAGAACAAACACTTGATCTGGATGTGTCTGTAATAGAAAGTAAAACCCGACGATTTGATTTGGAACTTGGTACAGAACAGAGTACTACTAAAAAAATATCATCATCATCTCTCTACATCCAACCTGAATGGACACATAAAAATCTATTTAGACGAGCGCATAGATTTAAGGTAGGGGTAAAGTATAAAGCCTTGATCCAAAATAATAATATTGAGAATATGATCAATTCTGAGATCGCTTATACTGTTCCCTGGTTGTTTGTTCTTCGCTTGCCGACAACGTTCAAAGTTTATTATGATCGAGACGCTTACGATCCATTTGCAAAACCAACCGTGGTAGATAGTATTAAAAATGGGGAGATCAGAACTGAATACGGTGTAAATATGTCAAGTATTTGGCGTTATAACCGAAATATTTATACACGTTTTTCAGTATCTTTAAGAAATTTCAAGAGTGAATTGACAAAAGAATTGGATCTGGGTAATACGAAACCCTTTGAACCGCAAGCCGAGATATCGATTCAATCCAGATTTGATAATCGTGATAGTTTTATTTATCCCACAAAAGGATGGAACATTCTCTTATATGGTGGGTATGTTTTAGGTACGGATACTCTAACGACAACAGAATATTTCCGTGTTGATGCATCCGTAAATGGCTATATCCCGCTTGCAAGGAATATTGTTTTAGCAGGGAGACTGGAAGCCGGCCAGTTCTTTGATATGGGTTCCATCGACGCACTTGATCTTTATCAGTTGGGAAGCGAATCAACGATCAGAGGTTGGAGAAAAACCATCGGTAATGAATATATTTTGACAACAACTGATACAATCTATGCCGGGGCAGCAAAATTAATGGCAAATGTAGAATTGCGAGCTGACCTGATCTGGAATTTTGGTGTTAATGCTTTTCTGGATGTTGGTATGCTGGATGATGATCTTTCCGGTATTATGAACTGGAATAATTATTATGTAAATACCGGATTTGGGATCTACTATAAAACACCCATTGGTCCCGTGCGCATCGAATTTCCGATTATATTGAATGACCCCAATAAAGGAACGCCACGTGAAGAAGATAGAAACTTTTTGACAAGTATTAACTTTGGACTTTTATTTGCGTTTTAGCTATGAAATATGATAAATTATCTGACTTAAAAATGAAATTTAGGAGTTGAGTAAAATGAAAAAACAATTAGTAACACTGCTTTTGATCTCTATGTTGATCTTCTCGTGTTCCGACAACCGGACAGCGGAACAAATGTTCCAAGATGGCAGCGATCAGTACAAACAGGAGAAAATTAGTCGCTCAATTAAAACTTTTGAAAAACTTTCAAATATTTATCCGGATGATGATTTGGCGGTAAAAGCAATTTATCGTTTGGCTGAAATATATGCCGGCGATCTCCAGGATTTTGAGACCTGCGTTGCCAAATACGATTATATTGCCGATGAATATCCTTCACATGTCGATGCCCCCAAAGCACGTTTTATGGCCGGTTATACTTTGGCTAATATCATGAATGATCAAGATCGCGCTAAAGTTGAATATGAAAAATTCATTCGTGATTATCCAAATCATGATCTGATCGAATCCGTCCAATTTGAATTACGGAATTTGGGCAAAGAACTTGACCAGATCGAAAAACTAAAAGGTATTATGAAAAGCGGAACAAGCGAATAGGAAGGGTGACCATGAGTTTTAATCTTGCCGTATTAAATGAACAAATACAAAAAGAAAGTGTTTTCATTGAGTCTATTCAGGCGGAATTACGAAAGGTACTGATTGGACAAGAAAAAATGGTCCAACGACTACTGATAGGATTATTGGCCGAAGGTCATATTTTACTTGAAGGTGTTCCCGGACTTGCAAAAACCCTGGCCGTGAAATCTCTTGCTCAGGCGATCCATACAACCTTTCATCGTATCCAGTTTACACCTGACTTGCTACCTTCCGACCTTATCGGAACCCTGATCTATAACCAAAAAGAATCATCTTTTGAAGTTAAAAAAGGACCGATCTTCGCCAATATTATTCTTGCGGATGAGATCAACCGTTCACCTGCAAAAGTGCAAGCGGCACTTCTTGAAGCGATGCAGGAAAAACAGGTCAGTATCGGTGATACAACTTATCCTCTTGAGGAACCTTTTCTAGTTCTTGCGACACAGAATCCTATTGAACAGGAAGGAACCTATCCTCTACCTGAAGCACAGGTCGATCGATTTATGCTAAAAGTAAAAGTGGACTATCCCACTCAGGATGAAGAAATGAGCATGTTGACACTTATGACTTCAAATGTATTACCTGAAAAAGTATCAGCTGTCGTTAAATCGAAACAGATCATGGATGCACGGAATATCGTTCGCAGTATTTATGTGGATGAAAAGATTCACAAATATGTGACTGATATAGTTTTTGCAACCCGTTATCCTGAAAAATATAATATTGAATCCATCAGTGGACTTATTGATGTCGGAGCTTCTCCACGTGCATCCTTAAATCTTGTTCGTGCAGCAAAAGCACACGCTTTTTTGCAGCATCGAGGTTATGTAACGCCTGAAGATATTCGCGAAGTCGGAATGGATGTCCTGCGTCACCGTGTCTTGCTTTCCTTTGAAGCGGAAGCCGAAGATGTTACGGTTGAAGATATTATTCAAACGGTGTTTGATACTATTTCGGTACCCTAATGCTGTCCCGAGAGATATTACATAAAGTAAAACAAATTGAGATCCAGACGCGTCGAATAGTCAATGACGTGTTCTCCGGTGAATACCGTTCGATTTTTAAAGGAAAGGGAATGTCCTTTTCCGAAGTGCGGGAATATCAGCCGGGTGACGATGTCAGAATGATCGATTGGAATGTAACGGCTCGAAATAATAAACCCTTTATCAAAGTCATGGAAGAAGAGCGTGAACTGACCGTCTATTTTTTAGTGGATGTTTCAGCTTCAGGCCGGGTAGGGAGTACCGAACGGTTTAAAAGCGAGATCGCAGCCGAAATATGTGCCGTTCTGGCTTTTTCTGCCATTCGTAATGGCGATAAGGTTGGGTTGATCAATTTTACTCATGATGTTGAAAAATATCTCTCTCCCCGCAAGGGAAAAGGGTATGCCATGCAGGTTATTCGCGAGGTCCTTTTCGGTGAATATGAAGGGAAAGGAACCCGTATAGAGAATGCCCTGCAATTTCTTTCACGCGTGGCACATAAAAAGAGCATTGTCTTCCTGATCAGTGATTTCTACGATACGGACTTTGAGAATGCCCTAAAAGCTGTTTCTAACAAGCATGATCTCATTATGGTCCATATTGTTGATCCTCTGGATAAAGAGCTTCCGAATATTGGACTATTTTCCTGTTTTGATGCCGAAACAGGTGAGAAGATGGTCATTGATACATCTGTAAAAAAAGTTCGTGATCAATATGCCGAATTTTATACAAAACGCACGACTGAGCTTGAAAAAATGTGCCGAAAGAATAAAACGGACCTAATCCATATTTCCACGGATATTTCATATATAGAGCCTTTGAACCGATTTTTTAAAACAAGAGGAAAACATCAATACCGATGAAACGCATCCTATTTCTCCTTATGATCGTGGCAACACTTTTTGCTCAGGAAGTTAAGCTTGACTTAAATGTGAATAAGGAAAAATTATATATTGGTGATAGGATAAAACTGAATTATACCCTGTCAGGTGGTGAACGTCATGTGTTTATTCTGCCTGATGTGCAGATATGGATCAAAGATCTTGAGATCATTGATGTTCAAACGTCAGAGCGAGTAAAAAAACACCGTCATTTTATTGATCTAAATATCGAAGCCGTCAAATTTGATACCGGTTTTGTGCACATTCCTGCTATGCCGGTCATTAAAACGGATTCCACTGGATTTGGTAACCCCGATACGATCTATACACCTGAAAAATATCTATACATTTATTCAATGCTTGATAGTTCTGCGACTCCGGTAGCGATGACCCCGCCCGTACCTTTGGCTCTTATGACCTGGTGGGAATTTATGGTCGCCGTTTTCTTGTTTGCCGGAAGTGTTTTTCTTTTAGTATTGGGTATCAAACATAAGTCTAAAAAACAAGAAGTAATTGAAGAATACTGGGAAACACCACGGGAAAAAGCGGAGCATTATTTAAATGCTCTTGAAAAAAAGAATTACCCCGATAAAAAAAAATGGAAACACTTTTATCTTGAATTAACCTATATTGCACGGGATTATTTTGAAAATATCTATTATATTCATTTACTGGAATTGACAACATCGGATCTTATTCCGATATTAAAAGAGCATGTTGATGCTGAGTTCATGAGTAAATTAACAGAATTTTTTAACTATGCAGATCTGGCAAAATTCGCAAAAGGAATTGCCAGTCTTGAAAAATGCAATGAGCATTTAAAGTTTGTGAGACAAATTATTATATCAGATGAGAAGAATAATGATAAAGAACCAGCGAATTAAAGGTTGAACTTTATCATTGATTTAAATATTAACGTCCCTTATTAACGTGTTTGTTACCCAAGGTTATTTAAAGGAAATAATATGTTAAAGATTGACAAGATCAGTAAATCTTTTACAGGGGTCAAAGCGGTGGATAATATTTCACTGGATATCCCTGTTGGAGAGGTATTCGGATTTCTTGGTCCCAATGGTGCAGGAAAAACCACGACACTTCGTATGATCATGGATATCCTTCAACCGGATTCGGGACTCATTACTATTGATGGAAAACCCAGTACATCATGTGATCATACGCGCATTGGATATTTGCCCGAAGAGAGAGGTATCTATCAGAAAGCAAAAGTTCGGGATGTGGTCGAGTATTTCGGTAAGCTTAAGTCTGTTCCTGTAGGGGAAGTAAAAGAGAGGGCAATCTATTGGTTCTCGAAACTAAAAATTCAAGATCTTGCGGATAAAAAAGTTGCTGAACTTTCAAAAGGGAATCAACAGAAAGTCCAGTTTATTATTGCCGTGATCAATGATCCCATCTTAATGATACTGGATGAGCCTTTTACAGGTTTGGATCCGGTTAATCAAAAGATATTACAAGATATCATCAAAGATTTTAAAGCACAGAATCGTACCATTATTCTCAGTACACATCAAATGGCCAAAGTGGAAGAAAATTGCGATTCCATGTGTCTTATCCATAAGGGAAAAATCATCACACTGGGAAAAACGAAAGATATCATGGAAAAACATGGTGGAAGTTTGGATAATGCTTTTATTGAATTGGTAGGAGATACAGATGAATAAGACATTGACTATCGCACAATGGGAATTGCGCCGCGGACTGAAATCAAAGGCTTTTATTGTCTCTGTCTTTATGCCATTTGTTGTTTTACTTATTTCTATTGTCCCATCAGTTCTTGCTTTTAGCGGTGATATTGAAGCAAAAGATGTGGGTATCATTGATCAGGGAAATGGAATCTATACCGAAGTAGCAGAGCATTTGAATGAACAATTTCAATCTGATAGTGGTGAAGCGATCTATACCATTCAAGAATATCAAACCACATCGGAAAATCACGATACTTTGATCAATACTCTCGTCCAAGATAATATTGCCGGTATTGTTATTGTTATACAACCTGATTTTATGAACAATGCCGGAATAAATATTTATCACAATAACAATGTGGGGCTTGAAGAAATCTCCAAGCTGAAAGGTGCAATGCGTCAATACAGCATGGAAAAGCGTATTGTTGCGCTCGGCATGACAAAAGAAGACATGGATTATGTCCTCGAACGACCCGATGTTACCGTTTATGAAATCAGTGACAGCGGTGATGCCGTCAAATCGAACCTGATCGTTAGATATGGTGTGCCGGGTGTCTTTTTATGGCTATTGGTCATGGGAATCGTCATGAGTTCATCTATGCTGATCAGCGGAGTTATTGAAGAACGCTCGAACCGTATTCTTGAGATCATGATGTCCAGTATAAAGCCCAACCAGCTCATGATGGGAAAAATACTCGGTATTGGTATGCTGGGGGTTATTCAGATCACGATCTATCTTGTTATCATTTTAATATTCAGCCTCTATGGTGGTGCTATGCTGAATATTGACCTCAGTCCCGGGGATGTCTTTACTCCGAACATACTCTGGTATTTTTTATACTTCATTATGGGCTACTTTATGTACGCCGCATTGTATGTAAGTTTGGGCTCGTTATTTGATAACGAAAGAGAGGCTCAACAATCGGTTGGCTACTTATCTCTTTTTGCCGTATTACCTATTATGTTGATACAACCCATCATGATGAATCCGGGAACACCGTTGACTGGAATATTATCATTTATTCCTCTGACCACACCGTTCATGATGATCCTTAAAATTGGGATGCTTTCCGCTCCATTATGGGAAATATTGTTGATGATGGTCTATCTTCTTGTTTGGATCGCTGCTATTTCCTGGGCAGGTTCCAAGATATTCAGAACCACATTGCTCATGTATGGGAAGCGTGCTACTCTCAAAGAAATCTTTCAGTGGATCAAAGCATAGAATTTCATAACACATTGATAAAAAAATTACTATATTATGCCGATAAAAAATAAAAGGAGAATAAATGTCACAATTAACAATCGAAGTCACGGATCAGAATTTCCAGACTGAGGTGTTAGCTAACTCTTTACCGGTCATCGTGGACTTTTGGGCACCTTGGTGTGGACCCTGCCATATGATCACCCCTAAACTTGAAGAAATTGCAAAAGATTACGAAGGAAAAGTCGTGATTGCCAAAGTGAATGTTGATAATTCACCTATGGTTGCCGGCCAATTCGGAATTCGCTCGATCCCGACACTTCTTTATGTCAAAGGAGGTCAGGTCGTCGATCAAGTGATCGGCAACGTGCCAAAGAGTGACCTCGAGGCTAGATTGAAGAAATTAATCTGACAAACGAAACCCGGGGAACTTCCCGGGTTCTTTTTTTATGGAACTTATTACTAAAAAATTGACTGTTTCCGGAACGGTCCAAATGGTTGGCTTTCGCTGGTTCGCCAAGGAGAAAGCAGATCAATTCAAGATCAAAGGCTATGTTAGAAATACCGGCAGGGGAGAAGTCGAGATTATGGCTCAGGGACCTAATGAAGATATTCAGATATTTATTGACCATCTAAAGCAGGGACCTTCTCGCGCTCGAGTAGAAAAGATCATTCAGGAAACCTTGATAAGTGAAAAAATATTTCAACAATTTTCAATAAGAATGTGATCAAAATGAATTTAAAAATAGCTTTAGCACAAATTAATTTTACCGTCGGTGATGTTTCGGGTAACGCCGAAAAGATCATTGGAGCAATTGCTGATGCAAAAGAAAATCAAGCAGATATAATTCTTTTCCCCGAATTGGCACTTTGCGGATATCCACCTTTGGATCTTGTGCTTGAAAATGAATTCATTATTGAAAATAAAATAATGATCGATGAGATCGTTAAACACACGAATGATATTGTTGCGATCGTAGGATATGTCCGTAAATATGATGGTAAATGCTGGAATGCAGTAGCCGTGATGCAGGATGGAAAGATCATTGACCATGTGCATAAGATCAATTTACCTACCTATGATATTTTTGATGAGCTCAGATATTTCTCTTATATAAATAATCCTGAACCTGTAAATGTGAATATCAAGGGAAAAAATTATCGACTGGGTATTGAGATCTGTGAAGACCTTTGGGATGACCGTTATGAAACAAAGGTAACGCGTGAACTTGTAAAGAAGGGAGCGGAAATTATTCTCAATGCTTCCGCGTCACCTTATCAGGTAGATAAGATCAAAACGCGAATTGACTTAGTTCGCGAGAAAGTTTTAGAAGCTAATATCCCTTTTGTCTATGTGAATTTGATCGGTGGTCAGGATGAATTGATCTTTGACGGGAATAGCTTTGCTTTAGACAAGGATGGAAAATTTGCCGCTTACATGCCGGCATCTGAAGAAGCCATCGGCTATTGCAGGCTCCAAGACGGGAAAGCTGTAAATATTATACCGAACCCCCAACACAATGTAATGGAAGGCTTGAGAGCTGCACTAATATTGGGAATAAGAGATTATTTTTATAAAAGCGGTTTTAAAGATGCTGTGATCGGTCTGAGTGGAGGCATTGATTCAGCTTTAGTCGCAGCTTTAGCTACAGAAGCTTTGGGGGCTGATCATGTATATGGTTTTGCCATGCCTTCCAAATTTTCTTCGGATCATTCTTTAACAGATGCTGAACAACTGGCCAAAAATTTGGGTATTCATTTTGATACGATCTCGGTCAAACCTATGTATGAAAGCTTTCTCACTTCGTTGGAAAATCAGTTTGCCGGAACCTCATTTGGACTTGCTGAGGAAAATTTGCAAGCCAGGGTCCGGGGGACGATACTAATGTCTCTCGCTAATAAAAAAAATGCTCTAGTTTTAACTACCGGTAATAAAACTGAGATCGCATTAGGCTATTGTACGCTTTATGGTGATATGTGCGGTGCCTTGGGTCCTATCAGTGATCTTAATAAATTAGATGTATATCGACTTTCCCGATATTTAAACGAACAATATGGATATGATGCTATTCCCCAGAACACCATCAATAAATTGCCGTCTGCAGAGTTGGCGGAAGATCAATACGATCCTTTCGATTATGATGTAGTTAGCCCGCTAGTAGATGATTTGCTTAGCAATAAACCTATTGAAAAATTGATCGAAGAAACAAAAGATCCGGATCTGGTACATAAAATAATGAACATGATCCGTATCACGGAATACAAACGCTGGCAAGCGGCACCCGGCTTGAGAGTAACCTCAAAAGCCTTCGGTCAGGGCCGAAAAATGCCTCTGGTCAATCATTTTAAATAAAATTTCTGTGACATAACACACACTTCTTTCAGCATTTGCTGAAGCTATAGTTTCTTAAGATCATTTTAACTAAATTCATCCGTTGTTTATGAGGGGGATCACATGTCATTTACAACGGCGCCCGCTTTGCGTTATGTTTTATATTTTTCCGTTGGGATCTTTATTGGGATAATCATTTCTATCCCTTTTTGGATATCGGTATTATTATTGTTTATTGTGTTTATATTGATCCTCTTAACTAAAGACCAAAAAGTTGAGAATACTTTATTTATCCTTTGCATTATTTTTTGCGGACTCTTGCGATTGACTTCAGCGGAGCAGGGATTTGCTGAAAAGTATGATATTTTGGAGCAAAGTCTGCCTTTGGAATTGACAGTTCTAAAACAAAAAACAAATCCCTATTATATCGACTCCTATGTTGTGAAAACAAAAATTGGTTCACGGAAAATCAAGGGTACTTTATATGCCCGGAAGGGCTTGGCGGTTTTACTTCCCGGCAAAAGCTATCATTTTTCGGGTATCAAATGTAAGCCCATTAGTTCAAGCAAAAATCCCTATTCCTTCAATTATTTGAATTACGCTAAGGTACATGGATTATCTCACAATTTCCAGATCGAAAAAAGAGCCAAGATCGAAGATATGGGAATAACAAAACCTTTGATCTATTATTCACATCAGGTTCGATATGATATATCCGTTCGATTTCTATCAGTCTTGGGTATTGAAAAGGGGAGTCTGGTCAATGGATTGCTACTGGGTTTAAAATCAGAGATCCCAGCTTGTATTGCCGATCTATTCAGACAATTAGGTGTAAGTCATTTATTGGCAGTTTCGGGTTTGCATGTGGGTCTAATCATGCTAATAATTTACCAAATATTGCTGACTTTAAGTATTCCGCGAGTACCACGATCAATCTTTATTGCTATATTTCTAATTTTTTATTGTTTCCTTACCGGTGGATCCCCTTCGGTCATTCGATCTTCCCTGATGTCAGTCATGCTTATGTTTGCTCCGGTTTTTCAGCGAAAGTATCAGGCATTGAATGCTGTGGCCGCCTCTGCGGTTATATTATTGATGGTAAATCCCTTTTCTTTGCAGGATCTGGGTTTCCAATTTTCTTTTGCTGCCGTATTTGGCATTTTGATCGGATATTCAAAAATTAAAACATGGATACCCGTAAAAACCAAAAACCCTCTCGTTCGTTATTTAACCGATATGCTGGGTGTTTCTTTAAGTGCGACACTTTTTACCGCACCTGTTGCGATGTTTTACTTTAATTCATTACAAGTTGCTTCAATGTTCTTGAATCTACTTGTCATTCCCTTAACATTCTGCGTAATGATCTGTGCTATTCTAGCTTTGCCGGGTCTTTTTTTACCAACAATATTATCCGATCTTGTGATCCATGCCCTGGATATTAGTTTAGATGTTTTTCGTTTTGTATTACGTTTGGCATCTCGATCGGGTATTTGGACACTTCAGATCTCTTCGTACTGGAAGCCTTTTATTTTTGGGATATTATTAATATGTTTAATCATCACGTGTGTCAATAACTATAAATGGAAGCTCCGTTCTGGTACTTTTATTTTTCTTGCTTGCTTTACATGGTTTATGATGTCCAGTCGACCCGAATTAATTCAATTATCTTTAAATAAAGGCGAAGCTGTCGTTTATAGGAGAGGAAGGCATGCAATGATCATCAATACGGGAGCAGTTCGTTTTAACTCCAATGACCATGAAAGAAGCATCCAGCCAGTTCTTGATCACTGGGGTGTGAGAGATGTAACTGTTGTGATATCCGCGTGGGAGAAGGGAAAATACGGGAATATTCCATCGATCCGCAGAATGTATCCGGAATCTCGCATATTTATTCCTCAAACTGATGCTTTGATAGAGGAAAATCATACAATGCTTAATGTCGATACGCTAATACAATGTGGTAGAACGGTTTTTCATTTGGATGTCAAGCATGATGAAATATCACTTTCATTTAAAATGGGAAAGAATGAGATCGTGTTTAAAAATATCGATTCGTGCAAATTTCCTATTATTCCCATTAATGAAAACAGGGCGTCTCCCAGACATTTTACTTTATATGGAAATTATCTTTATAAACGGTAATAATCCTTCCACATAAAGAAAGATTTTCATATATTTTTCATATAGCAACTAAGAAAGGAAAAAAATGAAAAAGATACTTATACTTGTCAGCATACTATTGTTCATTAGTAGCTGTAGCACATATTACGGTAACTATGATTACAATCAATACTTCCAGAATAATGAACCCTTTGTCACAGTTGACAGTGAAGAAGAAGCTGCCAGCTTTATAGCGCGAAAACTAGCCCGTGGTTTCAGAAGAAGTTCTCTGAAAACCATTGCGGTGTTGAATTTCACCGATGAATATGGTGATAGATTGAATCGTGGTATCTTTTTTGCAGATATGATCGTTTCAGGATTAAGTTATTATAGAAATCCCGTTGTTGTTGAAAGGGAATCTCTGTATGACCTCGTTAAAGAACGCGAATTGTCGCAAACAAACTTAATCGAGAACAGAGGTACAACCATTACTTCTTTAGTTCAGGCGGACTATATTTTAACCGGCCGTATTTTACGCGGAAAGCATGACGATATGATCTCAGTCCGTTGTTTTGAAGTCGGTACAGGTAAAGTCGTATATGCTTCAACGATCAGTATCGACTATACACCCGATCCGATCTATGTACCTGTCCCTGTCCCGGGTCCAAATTATCCTCATCCCGGCCCTCGTCATCCCGGTCCAACTCCAAAACCTACACCTCCTACCCCTACGCCGACGCCTGATCCAACACCCGATCCCGATACGCCAAAAACCGTACCTTCCGATGGAACAGAAGGTCTGGGTAAAATTGATCTTGATAACAGTAAAAAAACGCCCTCTGACCAATATCAAAACAAGAAAAAACCGGTTACGACTCCTGTGGTAAAGAAACCCACGTCAGTCGATACAAATAAATCGACAAGCTCAAAGACGACAGCCGTAAAAAAAACAGTAAGCCCTAAGACGACAATCGTGAAGAAATCCATACCGGTCAATAAAGAGATCATTAAAGAAGAGGAACCGGTAGAAAAGGAAGAAGTAAAGAAGAGCACTAAAAGTTCACCAAGCAAAACAAAGAAATCAACCACAATAAAGAAATAAATCATGTCAGGTGACGCAACATCACTTATGGCATTTGATAATACCTTTCGAAAGGATCATGAGATCATCGTGGGTGTGGACGAAGCCGGTCGCGGACCACTTGCCGGTCCTGTCACAGCTGCAGCCGTTACTTTCCCGCCGGATGCTTTTCATGAATTGATCCGAGATTCAAAAAAACTCAGTGAAAAACAGCGTGAAGTCGCTTATGAGTGGATCATAGAACACGCGCAAGCTTGGTCTGTCCACTCTTTGGGTGTTCAGGCAATCAATAAAGAAAATATCCTACAGGCTACTTTGAGGTCTATGGAGCGTACTGTTGAAAAACTCAATATGTCCGGTGTCTATGTGCTCATTGATGGTAATCGTGTCCCATTTGGACTAAGAGGCAAAGGAGAAGCGATAATAGGAGGAGACCGTAAGTCATTTTGTATTGCAGCTGCCTCCATTCTTGCAAAAGTGAGTCGAGACCGTATGATGAAACGCTGGGCGGAGATCTACCCGGAATATGGATTTGAAAAACATAAAGGTTATGGTACAGCCCAACATATCAAAGCCTTAGAAGAACACTATCCTACACCGATTCACCGACGATATTTTGCTCCCATTAAGACCATGCAATTTCCCGCATATCCAAGGCCTGCTTTCCTTGGACGGTGGGGAGAGAATTGGGCGATCTATTATTTGATCTTAAAAGGTTATCAATTTGTTACACGAAACTACCATGGCGGTAATAAGGGTGAGATAGATATCATCATGAAAAACGGAGAACTGTTTGTCATGGTTGAAGTAAAGACTTCGTTAGAAAAAGACGAATTTCAAGCAGCTCAGAGAGTTACAGAGGAAAAAATTGAAAAAATGATATTGGCAAGCGAACGGTACTTTTATGATTTGAATATGGACGAATATGATGTTAGATTTGATGCGGTGACTATTTCCGGGAACGATTGGCATGCACCGCACATTGAACACTATGAAAATATTTTATATTAGTAAGGAATAAACATGACGGATCAACAAGGATCAGAAGTAAAAGAAAAGAAAAGTAAACGTAAAAGAAAGAAACGGGTCTTTGCCACAAAGCGAGATAAAGTTCTTTATGAAGTAAAATCCTGGACCATCATTATTCTTGCCGTATGGATAATTCGCTCAATGATCTTCTGTAATTATATTATTCCGACCGGATCGATGGAAAATACCATGATGACAGGAACCTTTGTAGTAGGTAATCAGATCCAATATGGAGCGCAAACACCTCATAAAATTGCGATCCCATTTACTCAAATCGGTTTTACGATCCCTCATGTGAAGCTACCGGCAATAAAAAAGCCCCAGACAGGTGATATCGTTATTTTTGAGTATCCTCAAAACAGAATGTTTGATTACGTTAAACGCTGTATCGGGACTCCGGGTTCAACGATCGAAGTAAGAGATAAAAAAGTCTATGTTAATGGAGTATTATTTGAAGATCCTCCAAAAGCGAATATAAATTATTCAGAAAATAATATATTTGATAAAAATTTTATTTCAGAAAGACAACCGTATCGTGTCTGGCCAGTTGGGCATGGAAATAGGGATCAGTATCCTCCTTTATATATACCGAAAAAAGGTGATATAATTAACCTTGATGAAGCTAGTTATGAATATGCTCTTAATATTTTACAGTTGGAAAAGCAAAACATATATTACCAATTCGGAAATTGGTATATTGATGGCGAACGGCATCATACCTATAAGGTCAAACAAGATTATTATTTTATGATGGGCGATAATCGTGATAACAGTCTCGACAGTAGATACTGGGGTATGGTTCCATACAAGTATATCAAAGGGAAGCCAACAGCTGTTCAGTTCTTGCTCTGGGATAAAACCTGGAAGAAGGTTCTGGTCATCAGCGGCATGGCTCTTTTACTTTTCTATGCTTTCTTTTGGGATTATATCAAAGATAGAAAAAGAAAAAAAGAAGATGATGTATCTCCTGGCAAAAAATAGATAAGGTCAATTATTATATAACATATTGCACGAACTTAGATACCGGGTGGTATCTAAAGTTTATTTCATGGAGGTTCTAAATGAACACATTCACCGCTCCGCCCTACCGGATCAAAATGGTTGAGCCTATAAAACAAACAACATATCAAGATAGAAAAGAGTACCTGGAAAAGGCCCACAATAATTTATTTTTGCTTCCGAGTGAAGCAGTTTATATAGACCTATTAACCGATAGCGGTACCGGTGCAATGAGTCACTTTCAATGGGCCGCATTGATACAGGGAGATGAATCTTATGCCGGTAGCCGGAGTTTTTATCGTCTTGAGGAGACGGTAAAGGACATTACGGGTTATAAACATATAATACCCGTTCATCAGGGAAGGGGAGCTGAACAAGTCGTACTTCCGCTTCTTACTAAGCATTCCGGAATGTATTTTATTTCCAATATGCATTTTGACACAACCAGAGCACATGTTGAACTTGCCGGAGCTACGGCGATCGACTGCGTGGTCGATGAATGTTTTGATATTAATACTTTTTCCCCTTTTAAAGGAAATATGAACGTTGAGAAATGTGAAACATATATAAAGGATCTTGGGCGGGAGAATATTGCAGGCATCATTATGACCATGACAAATAATTCAGCCGGGGGACAGCCCGTAAGCTTGGAGAATTTACATGAAGTATATATTTTAACACAAAAATACGATATTCCATTGATCATTGACGGTGCAAGATTTGCCGAGAATGCCTGTTTTATTAAACAGCGCGAAAAAGGTTATGAAAACTGGGAAATTAAAGATATTGCCCGCAAGATGTTCGATCACGCCGATATATTTTTAATGAGTGCCAAAAAAGATGGGTTGGTTAATATCGGTGGATTGATCGTTATTAGGGAAGACAAAGAATTTTTTCAGGAATGTCAGGGCCGGACGGTACCTTATGAAGGTTTCCCCACTTATGGCGGTCTTGCGGGAAGAGATATGGAAGCCATGGCAGTTGGATTGAAAGAAGGCATGGATGAAGATTATCTCATTCATCGTTTAGATCAGGTAAGATATTTATCTGAAAAATTACGCGAAGCCGATGTGCCTGTGCAGTACCCTGCCGGTGGTCATGCTGTCTTTGTCGATTGCAAGAACATGTGTTCACATATTCCCTTTGATCATTTTCCGGCACAATCCGTTTGCAATGCTCTTTATCTTGAAGCGGGCGTACGTACAGTTGAGGTCGGTTCCTTTTTACTTGGTCGTGACTCCAAAACAGGAAAAAATATTGAAAGTCCCTTTGAATGGATGCGTCTTGCTATCCCCCGAAGAACTTATACCTACGCACATCTGGATCATGTTGCTGAAGGTGTAATAAATGTCTATAAAAAAAGAAAAGAATTAAAAGGACTTGATTTTGATTATGAACCCAAAGTTCTTCGTCATTTTACAGCTGAACTAAAATATATTTAGCTTATAAATATTCCCGAAAGCAAATATCAGGATAAACCAGTTTATACTCTAAGTTAGCGATCAATTAATTAAATAATGACAAATACTATTGCATAGTAAAAAGATTATATTAGTATTATCTACAGGTGATAGTGTATCTATGAGCTTTTGAATATCATAATAATTTAACTGAATTTTATAAAGTGTTGCTTTTCAACGATATAAATTCTATTTTATTTACATTGAACAGAAACATGCTGTTCTATACAAATGTGATTAAATAAGACAGGGAGAATGTGATGAAAAAATTATTGTTAATTATTATCATGCTGGCATTTGCAACGAGTATTGTATTTGCAGCACCGGGAACAATACATTTGATTTATTCAAATGGTCAAATCGTTGAAGATGGCGGATCAACATATTACGATTTTGATGTTCAGGCATGGTTATCTGAAGGAGATCAGGTATTAGGTGCCGGTATGGCCTATGTGGAATATCCTGTTAGCATTTTTGGTGATCTTGCCATTACAAATAATATTGTAAGCGTTACAAAGACGGGTATTCTTGCCGGAACTTTCCCTGAAATAACTATTGAACTCTACGATATTTTTACAAATGATACTTATATGGATTGTTATGCCATCACTTTTGATTCACCTTATATGAATAATCCTGATTTGAAGGACAATTTCACATCGATCTCTATTGATCCCCTGCAACCTTCAGATCTTCTTCATGTCCGCATGTTGATTTCGGGTGTTGGTTATGGAAATGTATTATTCCCGAGTTATATCCCGGGAATTGATAACGTATATTACAATTTTGAAAATGAGAACTTTTCAGGCGGTGTAGATATCTCTGCAACAAATATAGAAGTAAACTATCCAGATCCTGATCCCGATCCTGTCGGTTCGCTTGAATGGAAAAGCTTTACTGGTGGTTGGAAAAAGAATGTTATTGAGCTTAAATGGTCAACAAAGAATGAAGTTGATATCGAAGGCTACGTTGTCAAACGTTCCACAAATGGTGGTGAAGCAGTCGAAATTGCAAGCTACTTAACAGATCCTACATTGCTTGCAGTCGGTGACGTCGTATCCAGATATAATCATTCCGATGCTAATGCTATGGCAAACAATACTTATTTCTATATAATTGAAGCAATTGATATTGTTGGAGCAGCTATTCCTTCAGCTTCTCTTGAAGTTGTCGGTGAAGGTGTTGTTGGAACTTCATATCCGAACCCCTTCAACCCAAGCTTTGTTGTTCCTTTAGAGCTTTATTCTGCTCAAAATGTTGATATTAAGCTTTATGATATGTCAGGACGCGTTGTGCGTAATATCGCTGTAGGTGCTCATAGCGCGGGTCATTATGATTACCGTGTTGACTGTAATGATCTGAGTAGTGGTGTTTATATCTTAAGAACGATCATTAATGAAAATCCTACCAGTCAAAAGATGTTACTGGTTAAATAAAGAAATAAGAGAGATATATAAAAAGCCCCTCAGGTCGAGGGGCTTTTTTTAATTGTATTGAAATTATTTAATTCTTTTAAGTTTTGAGATAAAGAATCCATCACTTTGAAATTGATGGGGCAGTATCTGTAAATACTTATCTGAAGGATTATGTGGGATTCGGATACCGCGATCTTTCAATTCATCGTAAACAGAGACTTGCTCAAATTCAGGATGTGTTGAAAGAAAGTGTTCTATCTGTTTGCCATTTTCTTCGGGTATTATCGAGCAAGTTGCATATACAAGATATCCGCCGGGCTTTACAAGTGCAGCATTATTTTTCAAAATTGACCGCTGTTCTTTTACATAAAATGCTAAGCGCTCTTCATTGAATTCCCATTTTCTATCGGGATGTCTTCCATAGACACCTGAACCGGAGCAAGGTGCATCTATCAGTAGAACATCGATCTTTTCTTTATACTGTTCATGGATCTTTTCTATGGGCCGTAATTGAATATTTCGGATCCCGAGTCGTTTTGCACGAAACCCCAATTCACGGAGACGATTTGAGTATTTGTCAGTTGCGATCAAGGAAGGCATATCGCCCTGCAATGCGGCCAAATGGAGTGTTTTCCCCCCGGCTCCGGCACATAGATCGACAATAATATCACTTTTCTTGGGATTACACACAAAAGCAACTAACTGAGAACTTTCATCCTGGAAATCAAAAAGACCATTTTTGTATAAAGGATTTTGGGTCAAATTAACATAAGTACCCAGACGAAGAGCATCGGGGGATAATGTCCCAAGCTGAAAGGGGATCTCTTTTAATTTTTCCATTAATTCCGGTGTTGTGGTTTTTAGTGTATTGGTTCGAATATGTACACCGGGGGAATGTAGTAAGGCGGATAAAGCTTGTTCAAGTTCAGCGGGGTCGTAAGCATCTTTAATATGCTCCCACAGGACAGGCGGAAGTGACCAGCGTTCGGCCAGGTTTTCAGGGAGAATCTCACGATAGTTATACGATTTGAATATTTTTGCGATCTTATCGTCTACCTTAAATTCCTGTTTCAAACTTTCTTTTGGAAATAAACGCTTATAAGCATGTACTGTTAAAAGTTCTGCGGAAATATTACGGGTTTCTCCCGGCTGGACCTCATTGATCTGCCAAAGATATAATCGCAAATTACGGATCATATCAAAATATAACATTTCAATGAATTTTCTGTCTTTGGAACCGAGATAATGTCGTTCCGAAAAATAGTTTCGTTTAATTTTATCTGCGGCGCGTACAATAAGCTCTTTATTGTACCATAGCGAAAATAATTCGCTGCAATGATTGAGTAATAAAGGTAAGTTTTTCATTATTTTATGTAAGCAAACTTTCGGTTAAGGGTTAAATAAGGCGTTGATAATTGATATATATAAATTCCGGATGGCAATGTTTGCATGTTTAGATCGAGATAATGATCTCCCTTTGAATGCAAGGAATTTAAGGGAGTTGATACAATTGCACCCCGGAGGTCCAGAATATCTATCCGTACTACGGATGACTGAGACAATTGAAAACGGATCCTTGAATATCCATTAAAGGGATTTGGATAGTTTTGAAATAATCGGATATCTTTTGGAACATCAATATCATTTATTATACCAACAGCATCGCCGCGTTTAATACGTAAATTATCTAAGAGTATTTCACCTGTGTAAGGGATCGTTTGACTTGTGGAGCCGGGTCTGAGTTTTACATAAATTTTATAAATATTTACCGGTGGAATTACGGAATTATCAATTTCCATGGGGCAAGAAAGAGTTCCCCATGTATTGGTCCACGTTGTGGGGCGTGGTTTCATATATAATGTAAAAGCTTGCCCTTTACTGTCCTTACAGTATAGACGAAAATCATATTCCTTCTCGTCGGTTTTTATATCCAAATAGACGGAATCGGCATGATGATTGATCAATATGTTTTTATTAATATAAGATATTGCTGTCGAACTGGAATATTCATAATTGAGAGAAAGGGCATTCCCATTGATACCTGTATTCAAAGAAAGATCAGATACATCCATGTTCAGATAATCCGAAGATAAAGAAAAAGTCGATGTATCTGAAAATGATTCAGCGGTATAATAACCCGGATCTTCAAGAATTGTGATATTGATCGTATCTTTCATGCCCTGAATATCTGCTATAATCATTCCGCTTCCGGGAGATGACGCTGTAAAGAGACCATTTTCAATCGACCCGGTCTGACCTACGAATTCCCAGCTTAAAGCACCGGGGTTGATAAAAAGAGGGATATCATTTTCTGTTCTTGCCGTGTAGATGCACTGCAATTTTTCATCTGGATATAATAGAAAATCATGGTCGTCAAACGAAAATTCTGAAACAAAGAGAAGCCCAAGTTGCGTAATGCAGTACTGGGGGCTTTCATTAATGGTTAATTTAATGGTGTCATTTTCAGTAATACAGTATGCTAAAGTATCACCCAGCATCCCTTCAAGTCGAACATAATTCGCATTTACATGCAGGTCAAGTGATTTTGTACCGCTGTAGGTCCAAACAATAGAGAGTGAATCGTGCATGTCGGCAATATAGGTATCATTTTCAGATGAAGAGGATCTTGGTCTCAATGTATCTGCATGTGAAATGAGCATTTTCAATGCCGTGTATGCAAGTTTTGGGCTTTTGTCGAATTCTAAAAGGCCAAAATTATGTTCAGGTTCTTCTGCAACCGTTCCATCATTTTTTAGATCATAATAAATAGCTGACCTGATCTGAGGATCCATAAGACATGTTAAATACATTCGAGTAACATATTGTGCTTGTTTTGCCAGGGATATATTTGGCCAGGCAGTGTGTGTGGGATATCCGAATTCACTAAAATATATCGGTTTATCACCGACAAACGATTTAACATTATTTACGTAAGAAATAAATTCATTTTCAGGACGGTAGGCGATCTGATATAAGTGGAAAGAAACCGCATCCATATACGATCCGCCGCCTGCCGCATAGACATCACGAATGAAATCCAAACCCTCAATATAGGGTGAAGGATTTCCAATAGCCGGTGACGTAGCGCAACCAATAACCGTTACATTGGAATCGACGGCATTTATAGAATCATATGCGGTATGAAGCAAAGCCGTATAATCGTTGGCATTTGGCTGAGGGGTCCAGAATAATACACCATGGTTCGGTTCATTCCAAATTTCATAGTGCTTTACACCAATAGGAGAAAAATGCTCAACTATCGCTTGACAGTAGCGGGCGTAAGCATCTCGATTTGATTGAGTGCTAACACCTGAACCGTTTGAAGGAGCGTAGATAGAATTATTATAGTTCAGGATCATATAAATATCAATTCCGCGTGTCAGTGCGGAATTTACATAATGATCGACATCTGGAGGAATAATGTAAACACCTGAATCCGTTTCCACATCGGACCAAAGACATTCATCACGGATCATTTCAATACCGGCTTCAGCACAAAGATCCAATTGTTCTTCAACGGATAAAGAATCCATATCCCCACGTCTGAATTGTCCAAAATGCGTTTGTACTGAATAAAAAGGTGAATTCGCCCAGAGATTGCCAATTAGCAAAAGGATAATAATATAGGGTTTGATTCTCATTTTTCTCTCCAAAGTATTCACGGCTTAATCTATCATATTTTCATAGTGTTTCAAATGATTAACCATGCTACATGTTCTGCTGAAGAAGCATAAACATTTTAGCATTTAATGGAAAAATTATGTATAATTGGACATGAAAAAACGACATGTACAAATTTACCTCTTTTTGATCTTTCTCCTGATAACTCTGTCAGCTTGCAGCGGTTCAAGAAAGAATGAAGTCATATACCGATTTACAGCAAATGAAGATGCCATCTCTCTGGATTCTCTTAAATCGGAGATACTGGGCGCATCCGGTGCGGAAATGCTCGTGGTGTATCCCGATTCGGATGTGGTGATTATTCATTACGATCGTTTTAAAACCCATCAGGATATTATTGAATCTCATTTTATTGAATTTGGTTATACCATTACTCTGGTAAGTAAAAGAAAGATCGAAGAGAAGGACCAGCCATGGCAAAGAAAGTAAAAGCGATAGGATTATTATCCGGAGGACTAGACTCCGTTCTTGCTTGTGCTTTGATCAAACAACAAGGTATTGATGTTACGGGATTGTTGATTCGAACCGGTTTTACGGACCATAAAGAAGTATCGGCCGATGGTAAGCGTAGTGTTGAAGATACAGCTAAAGCTTTAGGAATTAAATTTCGCATAGAAAATATTCAGGAAGAATATTGGGATACGCTTTTATATCCTAAATATGGATATGGGAAAAATGTCAATCCCTGTTTGGATTGTCATCTGCATATGATCCGGGTTGCAGCGCGTGTCATGAAAGAAGAAGGCGCTGATTTTGTTTTTACAGGTGAAGTTGTGGGACAACGTCCCAAAAGTCAACTAGCACATCAAATGAAGATCGCTTTAGCTGAAAGTGGTATAGAAGGCAGATTATTGAGACCTTTATCGGCCTTGCGTCTTGTTCCAACTATTTCTGAACTTGAGGGCTTGGTGGACAGAAAAAAATTAAAAGGTTTTCAGGGTCGCGGACGTACACCGCAGTTATTATTGGCTAAAGAACTTGGCGTTAAAGATCTTGCAGTTGCGGCGGGTGGAAATTGTTATTTGATCAATGCTGAATATGGTGATCGTTTCAAAGATTTGCTTGATCATTACGGAAAAGAAAAATTCCCCAAAGAGGATATGCCACTTCTGCGCATTGGTCGTCATTTTAGAATATCTGAAAGCGCAAAACTTGTTATCTCACGCGATGAATCCGAATATCACTTACTGCAAGCCTATATTCCGGGACGCTATTATTTTGAGATCACAAATGTGATCGGCGGAATCGCCATTGGCAGCGGAGAATTTTCACAGGAAGATATGGAATTAGCTTCCCGTTTACTGGGTCGTTATTCAAAGGCAAAAACTAATGAAGAGATCCAGGTTCATGTCAGTCTTGACGAAAAGACTTGGAATATCAATTGCACATCACTTTCTTCAGATGCCCCACTTATTTTAAAAATGAGAATCTGATCAAAATATAGCTTTTACAGCGGAACATATTTGCAAAGTTTTTATTTGATATAGAGCAAGAATACTATTAGTTTTCCATGGTTAGAGGGTTGCATTGGCAACTCGTTTTTTTATGTCTGTTTTTGAGGAGATTATGTTACAAACGGTTCAAAGTGAAATTAAGGAATGTTTGGAGCGGCTTGGCTGGGAAAGCACGCTATTTTCAGTAGAACGGCCAAGAAAGAGCACCTTTGGTCATGTTAGCTCAAATGTTGCCTTAACGCTCGCAAAACAGCTGAAGCGTCGGCCTTTGGATATTGCAAATGATATTGCAGCAGAGCTTGAAGGAAAGATCAAAGATCTAGAAAAAATTGAAGTCGTTGCACCCGGTTTTATCAATTTTATTTTCTCACCCGAATATTTTCAAGCATTTATCCCTCGTATACGTAAAGAAAAAGAAAATTTTCAAAAAGAAAATTCAGGAAAAGGGAAAAAAGTTCAGGTTGAATTTGTTTCAGCCAATCCTACCGGTCCCTTGACTATTGGACATGGTCGTCAGGCAGTTCTTGGCGATACGATCTCCCGAATTTTAGAATGGCATGATTTCGATGTGACCCGCGAATATTATTTTAATGATGCCGGGCGTCAGATGCGCATGCTGGGCTTATCCGTACTTGCCCGATACAATGAATTACTAGGAAAAGAACTTGATATCCCCGAAGGTGGATATGAAGGTGAATATATTATTGATATTGCGGCTGATTTTCGTAAAGCATACGGCGATTCAAAAACCGAAGAACATCTTGAACTTTTTACTGAATTTGCTTCCAATGCCATATTTATTACAATTCAGGATACACTAAAGCGTCTTGGGATCGAGCATGATGTTTATTTCAATGAAAAGGATTTATATAAACAAGGGTTGATCGAGGAAGTATTAAGTGAACTTAGCGAAAAAGGTTATACTTATCAGGAAGATGGTGCAACTTGGTTCAAAGCGACTCAATTCGGTGCAGAAAAAGATCGTGTTTTGGTAAAAAATACCGGTGAGCCCACATATCGCTTACCTGACATCGCTTACCATCGTGAAAAGATAAAACGCGGTTTTGATCTTATAATTGATATTTTTGGCGCTGATCATCATGCGACCTATCCGGATGTAAAATCCGCATTGGAAGCTATGGGTCTTGATACTTCATATATTCGTGTGCTTCTACATCAGTTCGTGACACTTACACGAGACGGTGAAATGGTCAAAATGTCCACACGAAAAGCCAATTTTGTTACATTGGATGAATTAATGGATCTTGCCGGAACGGATGTGGTACGCTATTTCTATATCATGCGTAACATGGATTCACATTTGAATTTCGATCTTGCTTTGGCTCAAAAACAAACGGATGAAAATCCTGTCTTTTATTTGCAATATGCTCATGCCAGAATATGTAATATTCTTTTGCATAGCACAGAAAAAGGCATTGAAAATTATGAAGATGCCGATCTTACACTTCTGAATGAACCAGCGGTAATTGCTCTTATGGAAGTAATATTGGAGTTCAAAGATATCATGGATTTGTGTAAGAATAGTCTGGAACCCATGCACCTGACTAATTATTTATATCGTCTTGCAACCGCTTTTCATAAATTTTATTCCGTACATCGTGTTGTTTCGGATAATATTGCCTTGTCGAAAGCACGCCTGCAATTGATTGATGCCGTAAAGATCATTTTAGCGAACGGACTTAATATCTTGGGCATCCAAGCTCCGGAAAGAATGTAATAGGGGATAATGAATGAAAATTCGAATAACGATATTATTGCTTGTAGTCCTATTTTTCAGTACTGCCTGCTTTTCCGGAACTAAAGAAGCTGTTCAAGAAGCAGGTCCAAGTACATATTCTGAAGTAAGTTCGGTCAATGATACGGGGAAAAGTGAAATATCAACGGAGATCGTCACTGTTGATGAACCGGTAGAATTTATAACACCCTTTGACCAATATTTAACTCAAGCTAAGGTTCATTACGTTGATGCCTTATTAGCTCAGGAAGATAAAGATTCCCTTGAGGTTGAATTTCAGTTGAGCATTATTTTTGATATTTTAGCAAAGATCGAATCATATAATGGGATGGATGAGATCCAATATGAACAATTTAAAGAATTTACCGATCGTATCATCAGAGAATTTGAAGAATATGCCCCTCAAATGAGTGAATTGCACGAGCAATTCTCGCTTTCTGACTTTAGAGAGGCTATGGGCACCTTGACCGATGACCATTTTGCCGGGAACGGCAATAAAGATATTGTTGTTCTTGAAGATCGGGATGGACATGTTCCCATCATGATAAATAACCGTGTTGAGACATCTATAAAGATGTTTACATCTAAGCGTCGCGGCGATATGCAAAACTGGATCAAAACCAAGGCCACATATGAACGCTTATTCAGAAAGATCTTGCGTGAAAAAGGTGTCCCGGAAGAATTTATTTACCTGAGCATGCTTGAAAGTGAAATGAAGACCGATGCACGCTCTTATGTGGGTGCTATGGGACAATGGCAGTTCATGGATTATACCGGTAAAAGTTTTGGCTTAAAATACAATTACTGGGTAGATGAACGCCGTGATCCGGTCAAGTCTACTATAGCTGCTGCAAAATATATGCTTTATCTCTATGAGGAATTCAATGATTGGTATTTGGTAATGGCCGCATATAATGCCGGAGAGGGCAGACTGGCGCGTTCTATCAGATATGATCATACACGTGACTACTGGAAAATGAAAACTTTGCCGCGTGCAACACGTAAATATGTCCCAGATATTGTCGCAGTAGCCGCTATTTGTATGGATCCTGAAAAATATGGCTTTACCGATTACAAACCCAAGTCTATCTGGGGTGATTTTGATACCTTAACCTTAGATCAAAGTTACGAATTGGAGAAAATCGCACGGGTTTGTGGTATAAAATTTGACAAATTAAGGGAAATGAATCCCGAATTAAGGAAGCTAAATACACCGGCATATAAATATACCATGAGGCTCCCCAAGGGGAAACGTGCGGTCCTGCAGCGCGAAATCCTGGTCATGGAAGCAGCACCAACCCATGTTATTTATAAGGTGAGAGCCGGTGATACACTTTCTGAGATCGCTTTGAAGTACGGTATGACCATTCAGGATATTGTCAATGCAAATAAATTGAAAAGCAAATCACAGATTTATATCGGTCAAAAACTTGTATTACCACAGGGTGGTTCATCATCTTTGATCTCAGGTTCGACCTACAATCAAAAATCATCATCCAAATCTTCTTCCGGAAAACCCAATTTATCGGCTTCACACCGAAAGATCATTTATACGGTTAAACCTGGTGACACACTGGGTGATATTGCAGAGATTTACGATACACGCGCATCCAGGATACGTGTATGGAACGGCTTGGTTTACGGGGAATTTATTCATCCGAAACAAAAATTGACGATCTGGGTACCCAAGGGGAACAGTTATCAAACAGTTGCTCAGTACTATACGGTTAAACCGGGAGATTCCTTTGAAAAGATCGCCGGAAAATACGGACTAAGCACCGGCGAATTGAAGAAATTAAATCCAAGTATGAATTATTCTAAAATTTATCCGGGAGATAAGATTAGAATTCAATAAATTGCTTGCATAAACTTTTAAAAAAAACTATCTTACACGACTATGAGAAAATCAGACATTATAAAAGAAATTTCGGCGCAGACAGGCTTAACCCAGGTTGAGACGGAAGCGGTTATTGAGGGCTTCATTACTATTGTAAGTGAAGCATTGATTCAAGGTGAACGAGTTGACTTGCGTGGCTTTGGAAACTTTATTTTAAAGACCCGAAAAGCTAAAGCGGCCCGTAATATTTCAACCGGTGAGACTGTTCAGGTTCCTGAACATTATTTGCCTTTCTTTAAAGCCTCTGAATCATTAAAAGAACGGGTCAACGATAACTTGAAAAAAAATGTGTTATAAGGAGATAGGTTAATGCCCTGCGGTAAAAAGAAGAAAAAAGGCAAGATCCGTACTCATAAACGGAAAAAACGCCTTAGAAAGAATAGACATAAAAAGAAAAAAAGCTAAATAATAAGAGACTGTTTACAGTCTCTTATTTTATTGCGTCATAAAAACTTGAGTCAAATTTTCAGAGAAAACTTGACTCAAGTTTTTACACAAAGATAAAGAATTAAAAAAAACTTTATACCTTATGTTAAATTTTGTATTTTCCCTTTAAGATGTTAAATATTCAAAGCGTTTCAGACATAACTGCTCAGATCAAATCCAAATTGGAAAATGATATTCCCGATGCGATCATCCGTGCTGAAATTTCAGAATGTAAATTTCATAGCAGTGGACATATTTATATGACGCTTAAAGACCCGGGTGCTGTGCTGCCTGCGGTCATTTGGCGAACTTCAGCTCAACAATTGACGACAAAGCCGACCGTAGGTATGGAAGTTATTGTTTACGGCCGTTTAAGTGTCTACGCTCCTCATGGAAAATATCAATTCATCATTCAATCATTACAGGATGCCGGGCGAGGTGAATTATATGTGCGTTATGAAGCGCTAAAAGCCAAATTGATCGAAGAAGGATTGTGTGCGGTCGAGCGGAAAAAAGTTATTCCAAAATATCCCTTGCATGTCGGTTTGGTTACAAGTGAAACGGGCGCCGCATTACAGGATATGTTACGCGTTTTTGCCCAGGATGCTCCGCATGTTCGTTTAAGCCTGTCACCCGCACGAGTACAAGGCAAAGGGGCCGCCAAAACAGTCATAGAAGCCCTTGAAGGACTTAAAACTGTTCGGCCCGATGTAGTCATATGTGCACGTGGCGGAGGCTCTATAGAGGATCTTTGGGAGTTTAACGATGAAGATCTGGCGAGATATATTGCAGATTATCCCTTAGCTCTTATTACGGGCGTAGGCCACGAAACGGATACAACGATCGTTGATCTGGTTTCAGATCATCGTGCTTCTACACCCACAAATGCAGCTGAGATGATCTGTGCACCCTGGCGCGAGGTCCGCATCACTCTGAATCAGATGGATTACACACTTTCCAATACCATGATCCGGAGTTTGGAAAAACAAAAAGATCGTCTAAAGAATATGCAACGATATCTGACATCCCGACAATTATCCGAGAATTTGCAAAATATGAGTCATAATATATTATCCCTGCTTGCTCAGGCGAACAAAGGCATGAATAACCATATTCAACTTAAATCATCCCGTTTTGAGGGAATACAAAGTACACTGTTTGCCTATTTACCTGAAAACGTATTAAAAAAAGGATATACTCTTATTAGAGACAGGAACGATAAACTCATACGTACAGTAAAAGCATTATCACCGGAAGATAAAGTAAAAATAACTTTCCATGATGGCATTTCAGATGCGATCATTAAAAATACAGAAAACAAAGGATCAGATCATGAATAAACAACAAAGTTTTGAAGAAGCAATGAAAGAGCTGGAGTCCATTGTAAAGAAAATTGAGAATGAAGAAACTCCTCTGGAAGAAATTTTAGAGCTTTATGAACGGGGTTCAGAGCTTAGTGCTTATTGTCAGGATATTCTGACAAAAACACAGGAAAAGCTGGAAACGATCCAAAAGCAAGCCGAAAGGTCGGAGGAATAATATGAAAAAGATCCTGATCATTCTATTTTCAGTGGTTTTACTTCTTTCGTGTGGTAAATATAAACCTCTCGCAGGCGGAAGTCCTATTGCCATAAAAACATTGGTCAATGATGCGACATGGGACTTTATCTCGGAAGATTTCTCCAAAAAAGTTGAGTTTGAGATCCGGACCCCTCAAATTGAGCAACAATTCTATTTTTCCCGTTTTGAATTGGAGAGTTATAAAGAATTCCGTGACGACAAACTTATCCTATTGATCGCCACATTAGATGGTAAGGATGAGATATCAAAATTTATTCAGAATAGTATCAGTGAGAATATTTGCACACAAGTTCAGTCAGGAGAACGGGTTTTCTTTTACGAATACAATAAATATGCAGATCGTCAGATCTATATGTTAATGCTTGCAAATACCAAAGAAGAGCTTCTTGAGTATATCCAAGAAAATGGATCTCAGGTTTACCAGGCTATCAATACCAAATTTTTAAGTTCTCAATTTGAGCAGCTTTATCATACAGCTGAAGAAAAAGAATTGTCCGAAGACATATATGATCAATTTGGTTTTTCTTTACGTTTACCTCATGATTATGAAATGATCGAAATAGATTCAGTCCGTCATATTATTCATCTTGGTGTTGCCCGTCCTCAGCGTAATATCATTATCTATTGGATGGATGGTGGCTTTAACAAAGTTATTGATGAAGATTGGGCACTTCGCATGAAATACTGGTTAATGCAGAATCTCATGGATAAGATATATATTGAAAAATCCTATGCCCGCTACCGTATGGTTGATTGGAATGGTGTTTTTGCGAACAATATTCGCGGTTTATGGGGACACCCCACTAAGTTAATGGGCGGTCCTTTTAGCATGTTTTATTTTTATGATGGTGTTACGAACAGAACCTACCTGATTGATTGCATGGTTTTTGCTCCCGGACAAAGTAAAGCGGTGTTTCTGAGACAGATGGAGATCGTGGCGAGTACGTTTTATACCAGTAAATGATAGGATTAATTTTTGACGGGATAACAGGATTGACAGGATTGTAATATTTTTATATGAGTAGGGGCTCGACTTGTCGAGCCCTTTTCTATTCAATAACAAAAACCACATAACGTCATTCTGAAACGGTCCCGAAACATCGGGGACGGGGGTTCAGTCCGTCGGCTGACGGAGTCCCGTAGGCCGTGCCGTCCGAAGCTTCAGCGTAGGCTGGGAGATCTCTATGTGTATGCAATTCGGAAAAAATATACCGATTATTAATTTATATCTTTTCAACAGTATTTTTTCATCCTGTTTAATAAAGAATTTTGTTGGTAAATCGTATTGATGCCATGTGCGGAAAGTAAATTATTGTGAATTATATTAATATCCCCAATCAGAACTCTCGAAGAGATCCTGAAACCATTCTACGCCACCCCGAAGCATCCATTAGACTACCAAGTCCCCAAAAAAGCATTAAATTATAATGTTTAGAATCCTACATGGCGGAGTTGAGCAAGTCTATCCGAAGTTCATTGCTATCGAGCTAATTCCCCGATTAAGACCCAACCC